>Ga0209088_10000051_pt1 | contig 90548 bp, 140 predicted proteins | sample S_140625_EF_Meta_FD_187324 | JGI IMG/M metagenome (GOLD analysis project Ga0209088, IMG submission 187324) | Freshwater microbial communities from Lake Simoncouche, Canada to study carbon cycling - S_140625_EF_MetaG (SPAdes) (version 2) | ecosystem: Environmental > Aquatic > Freshwater > Lake ... | reverse complement strand
GCGGAACAGTGGTGCCACCGGTGGCCAGCATCATTGGTGTATATGGAACAAATATGAAACAAGTTCATATAAATGTTGATAGTTCAAACAACATTTATATGAATGCTATGACGGGATTTGATAATAGAATAATAAAACTCAACTCTTCTGGAACAGCACAATGGCAGGCTGGAAAACAAGACGACATGGCAGGCACTTTATCTAATAGTGGTGTAGTATCTGGAGTTGATAGTTCAGGTAACTATTATTTTGCGTCTGAGGCTTATGGCGCAGGTGTTGGCCGAGTCGGTTCAATTGTTGTATTCAAATACGATAGTTCTGGTACACTGCAATGGCAAAGATATATACGTGATGCAGGTAATGCAGGCATAAGTAATCTTGGATTCTATATAGATAGTTCAGATAACCTTTATGTTAGTGGTACAAGGTCTGGAGCAATAGTACTGTTTAAATTAAATACTTCGGGCACTGTTCAATGGGGTAAAAAATATTCTGCTACAAGTCTTGTTGCAAGTGGGTCTTTAACAGTAGATAGTTCTGGAAATGTATACGGTTCTGGTTACACAACAGCAACTGGACTAGCCAGACCGTTTGGATTTAAAACTAATAGCTCGGGAGTATTACAATGGATGACTTCGGTAGGTGACGGAACTAATAATATTTACCCAGGTCAGCCATCAAGCACAGCGGTAGATAGTTCAGGTAATCTTTACATTGGCATCGGCTATCCTACCAAGCAAATTGTTAAATTTAATAGTTCAGGGGTTGTGGAATGGCAAAGAGCAGGGACTGCTGGCCAATATTTAGGAATAGATACGTCTGGTAATATCTATTCTGCTAGCAATACAACAGATTCTACAAGTAAAATTGGTATATTCAAGCATGATAGTTCGGGCTCTTTACAATGGCAAAGAACTATAAGTCATGCATCAACTGCAATGACTGTAGAAAGTATTGCTGTTAACGGTAGTGGGATTAACATTGCCGGTATAACAAGTGCAAGTGGTTCTGACAAAGTATTCTTTGCTAGATTATCTTTAGATGGCACATCAACAGGAACTTATACAGTTGGTGGTTATAGTTATGTATATGCGGCTTCTAGTATATCTTCTACAACACCTACATTAACTTCTTCTACTATTTCAGTTACTGAAACAACAGATGCAGGATCAGTAGGAACACCAGCCGGATACACATTACAAACACCATCATTGTCAACTTCAGTGACTACGATTTCATCAGCTGGCGCTTCAGGACCATTTGGAGCCTTCATGGGTGGCACAGGCACAGGCATGGTGATATCAAGTTATGTACCACCGGTCATGATAGACTATCTCATGGTAGCAGGTGGTGGCGGTGGTGGTGGGTATGGCGCATCTGGCGGTGGTGCAGGTGGTGTTGTCACTGGCTCTACAACCTATGTGGCCGGGACCACTTACGCGGTTACCGTTGGTGGTGGTGGTGCAGGTGGTGGAACTTTTGGCGTTGGTACTAGCGGTACAAATAGCACCGTTACAGGCTTGACCACTGCGATAGGTGGTGGTGGTGGTGCCAGTCCATTTGGTCTTGGTTTAAGTGGCGGTTCAGGTGGTGGTGGTGGCGGACATGCCAACTCTAATAAAGGATCTGGAACAGCAGGGCAGGGTTTTGATGGTGGTCGAAGCTCCTCAAATTACGCTGGTGGCGGCGGCGGTGGTGCAGGCGGTGTTGGTGGTACAGGCACTCTCGATAATACAGGTGGCGCAGGCGGCATTGGTATTACATCAACAATTAGCGGAAGCTCGGTAACCTATGCTGGTGGTGGTGGTGGTGGCAGTAATTACGGTGGTGCAGGTGGTGCAGGTGGTAGTGGTATAGGCGGCAATGGCGGCACAACTGGCGCGAGCGCCACCGCTGGAGCAGTCAATACCGGTAGTGGTGGCGGCGGTAGCGGTCAACAAGGCAATGGTGCCGCGGGTGGCTCTGGTGTTGTGATACTGAGAACTCCTTCCTCTGTGGCAGCAGCCGCAAGTACAACCGGGTTAGCCGCTGGGTATCCAGTTGTTAGTGACGGTTATAGAATTTACAAATGGACCACAGTTGGTTCCGGGTCAATTACATTCTAACAATTACTTTACCCACAAACAAAAAGGCTTCTCCGGAAGCCTTTTTCCTTTTTATATAAATACCAGTGATACAACAATGGCAGTATAGATATCTGCCATATTCAAGGAGAACATAGCATGTACCCAACACAAGAAGAATGCCCTGTATGTGGCGGCAAACACAGCAAATAAGGAAAGAAAATGGCACTAATAGATTCAGTATTAAACTTAATAAACAAAACACCCAAGGATCCGGATGCACCCAAGCCGCCAGTTGGCTCACGCAGTGAACGCGAAGCCAAGATCAAAGACAAAGCAGGTCTTGTAATCAATGTGTTTGCACTATTGCTGGCCGTGAATTCTTATTTTGCTGGCAGTTACAGCAGTTTGATTTTAAACAACACAATCAAGGCCAATGACACATGGGCCTTTTATCAAGCCAAGAGTATGAAACAGACCATGGCTGAGTATGCTCGTGATGATGCTGTACGAGCAGGTGATAAAAAACGTGCAGAAGAACTCACTGCCAAAATTGATCGTTATGAAAACGAACCCAAAGATGGCAAGAAGGAATTGATGGTCAAGGCTCGTGCATTGGAAGCCGAACGTGATGCTGCCAAGTTGCGTAGTCCATGGTTGGGTTATGCCAGTACAGCGTACCAAATGAGCATTGTGCTACTAAGTGCCAGTATTCTTGCTGTCAGCATGCCACTATTCTGGGGTAGCTTTGTGGTAGCAGGTGTTGGCATACTGTTAAGCAGCCAAGGTCTGTTACTTTGGATGTAACAACTAAATAAGGACATCAATGGCACTGTAAGTTGCCATAATTAAAAGGAAACAATCATGGGATTTATTATAGGCGGACAAGCAACAGCGGCTGGAGAAACGTGTTTTATTGCAACATTATCAGGACCGGTTAGTGAACAGGCAAATGGTGCTGTAACTGACTCTTCTGGGAACATTTATATCTGTGGCGGCAATACAGCCCAAGAAGGCTATTTTGTTGCCAAATATAATTCAAGTGGCACAATACAATGGCAACGGACGTTAGGTACACAGGGTTTTAATGCTCGATCTATAGCAATTGATTCATCAAGTAATATATATCTTGGCGGCAACAGCGGCATAGGTTTAGTAAAATACGATTCAAGTGGCAATAAACAATGGCAGAAAACTGTAGGTAATTCTAGTGCGGCAGCGGTAGCTGTAGATAGCGCCAATTACATCTATGTAGCAGGAGAGGCCAGCGATGGCACTGATGTTGGTTTTATTTCATTGGCCAAGTTTGATTCGACTGGCGCAATACAATGGCAAAGAAGTCTAAAGGATGCTTCAAATTTTTACAGAAAAGCTCCTGTAAAAATAACCACTGACTCTTCTAATAACGTTTATATAGTGGGCTGGTATCAAGGTGGCACTGCCAGCGGTAGTACAACAGTAGATGCAGTTATAGCAAAATACGATTCAACTGGAACACTACAATGGCAACGTCAATTTGGTAATAGTTCTGGTAATATTGGTACCGGTATAGTAACAGATAGCTCGGGCAATGTTTACGTTGGTGCTTATCAACAAGGTGGCGGATATTTTATAGCAAAATATAATTCTAGTGGTACTAGACAATGGCAACGATCGCTTAGTTCGACTGGCAATGGAGATGTTAATTTATCAAGTGATGACTCTGGGAATATATATCTTGCTACCAGTGCATCCATTTCTGGCCTAACTAAATTTGTTATTGTAAAATATGATTCCAGTGGAACATTGCAATGGCAACGTCAATTTGGACCAACAGCGTGGTATGCTGAATGTTATGGTATATTTGTTAAAAATTCAATAATGTATATTACTGGTAAAAATAATGCGGCCACAAGCGGCGGAAATAATGATATAGTATTTGCAAAATTACCAACAGATGGAACTATGACAGGCACGTATACAGTTGGTGGATATAATTTTAGTTATGCATCAGCTACTGCTTTGACTGATGGGGCCGGCTCTTGGAGTGATGCGGCACTTTCATTGACAGGTGCAACGAGTACCCTTACTGTAGCAACCCCATCGTTAACAGCTAACACAGCTACAGCAACACCTACATACACAGCGGCTTCAACTACAACCGGTACATCAACGGGCGCAGTTATCCCATCAGGTATCACAATGGGTGGCACAGGCAGTGGTATGGTGATATCAAGTTATGTGGCTCCTCCTCCTCCATCCACATTGGAATATCTTGTAGTCGCCGGTGGCGGCGGCGCTGGAAATTTCTTTTCAGGTGGCGGCGGCGCCGGAGGATATCGAGCAGGTAGTACAAGCGTCACTGCTGGAACTCCTTACGCTATTACGGTAGGTGCAGGTGGAATAGGCCGTACCGCACCAGAAGCTTCTTTTCCCGGAGTTATCGGTTACAATGGATCAAATTCTGTCTTTAGTTCAATAACTGCTATCGGAGGCGGTGGTGGCGGAAATACTTATGCTACTGGTCTAGCTGGAGGTTCCGGAGGGGGTGGCGGAGCACAAATGCCTGGCGGTGCAGGCACTGCCGGGCAAGGTAACGCTGGTGGAACAGGACGAATTCAATCCGGAGATTCTGGCGGCGGTGGTGGTGGTGGTGCAGGCGCAGCAGGTTCAAATGCCCAATCACTTAAAGGCGGCGATGGTGGCATAGGTATACAAAATTCTATCACAGGAACACCTACTTACTATGCCGGTGGCGGTGGTGGTATGACAGAAAGTGGTTCTGGTACACAGGGTGTAGGAGGCCTAGGCGGCGGCGGTAATGCATATTCTTCAGCTACACCAAACACAGGTGGCGGTGGCGGTGGCTCCCAAGGATCAGGCGGATCTGGTATTGTTGTCGTTCGTTACCCAGACACATACGCAGCCGCAACGTCCACTACAGGATCACCTGATATTACAGTAGCAGGTGGTTATAGAATTTACAAATGGACCACAGTTGGTTCAGGGTCAATTACATTCTAATAACTATCTTAACCACAAATAGAAAGGCTTCTTCGGAAGCCTTTTTCATTGACCACAAACAAATTTCATGCTATACTAGACACTTATCAATTTACTCGAGGTAGATATGGACCGATGTATTACAGCAGTATGTGTGGGTGTGGCAGTAATTTTTATGATTCGTTTAGAGGACCAACTCGAAAACATTCAAGCACAGGTTCAAGACCTTAATCACATTGTCAAAACCAATCAAGGTATTGCTCTTACTTCTGCAGATGTGGATTGCATGACCAAAAACATCTATTACGAAGCAGGCATTGAGGATCGAGTTGGCAAGTATGCAGTGGGCCATATCACCATGAATAGATTGAAGACTGGCCACTGGGGCAAGAGTGTTTGTGAGGTTGTTTACTCCAAGGATCAATTTTCCTGGACCAGACTCAAAACACTTCCCAAGCCTGATCAGGAATCCTGGAATGAAAGCTTGTTCATTGCTCGAGACGTACTACAAGGACACAGAGTTGCCAGTTTAGAAAACAGTTTGTTTTATCATGCTGACTACATCAAGGATCCTTACTGGGCTGACAAGTCGTACAAGATAGCACAAATTGGACGACACATCTTTTACAAAAAAGCTCGTGGTTCAAGTCTTGAACTTTAGGCAAATTCAATGTTGACAATGTTATTGCATATAAACTATAATTGTTGACAATGTCATATAAATTAGAATTTCCAAACCTGTACCATGCTTCACGCGGCATGAATCCCGGTTTGTTAGCAGTCATTGGTGAGAGCCTAGAATTTTACCCGGTAGATGTAAGGATAGATTATGAGCGGTGGTTATGCTTCAAAAAAGAGTATGGCGAATGGACGGTTTGGGCCGAGGACGAGACCCGGTCTACAACCCAAGCCAATGAGTCAACGACTCAATCGTTATGATGACAATGAAACAATTGGTTTAAGAAAGAAAATGCACATGAGTTGGTTCAAAGAAAAACTTCGTAATTGGTTGTTTACCCACGACAAGGAAACCGTCAGTGGTAGCGTTTATGTAAATGAGGACATTGATGTTGACTCAGATGATTCAATCAACTTCAAAGTAATCCCTGCGGCAGGTGGAACTATTATTCGAGTATCATCATATGACAATCGCAAAGATATCAGTCGAGTATCCTTGCACATTGTCACACCCGATGAGGACATGGCCAAGTCACTGAGTGAAATTCTGGCCCTAGAACGTCTAAGCAAGTAGACTTGACAAATGGTTTGTTTTGTAGTATAATACTAATTCAACCACCAAGGAAGGATTAGTATGCGAGCAATTAATTTTATTCAAAAATACACTGCTACTAATAACAATAATAAAGGGCAGTCCAGCTTTCACAAAATAAAAGCCACGGAAAAGTGGGTAGAGTACATGTTAGACATTACAGATATGAACAGTATCTTAATGTCGCTTCCGTTTAATGACAAAATGCGTTTGTTAGATGCACTAGAGATAGCAGAGCGCAAACGAGATTATATGTATAGGCACCCAAATTTTAACTACAAAAAAGCCACAGACTGGTACCAATTAGCAAGGGATTTGCCTAAAAAATAAGCAGATTTGTTGCAAAAATACAACAAACCCTACCTTGTGTAGGGTTTTTCTTTAAATGGTTGACCATTTGGGGTAGAACCAGTATAATCAATACATGAAAGCAAAAATCTTTATTGTACAACGTGATAACGACCGGTACTTTAAGCAAAAACTGCCTACATGGCGCAATGGTTTTTGTGAAATTGTGCGTAATGTCACACTTGAAAAAGATCCACATGACATTTACCAAGATGGCGAGTGGGGTTACATTACGGTGCATGGTCGTAAGATTTATGTCACTAGGACAGGCACTGATTTTGCCTTTGAAATTCGTGGTTAAAAGGAACAAATTATGAAAATCTCTACAGCTATTTCAGTTTTGCAAAAAGACGCAGACTTTTTGGGTATGAACTTTTTGGACTTTATACAATTTGTCAAAGACCATCCCCTGGCCCAAACACAAAAGACCTTGGAAGCCTATCGTGTGTTTATGGCTGAAGCCGCAGAGTTCTTTTCTTAAGGATTGACATGGGTTATCGAGTTTTGAATTCCGTAGACCGTATGCGTGAAAAGTATGGTCCACGTGCGGGCTTGGAAGGTCCATTCAACTTCAATGGTCGTGTGTTGTATTACGATGTTCGAGAAGGTCAGTACTATGACCCAACCACAGACTTTTACTTGGAGCAGGCAGAAATGGATCTGATCGAGCAACGAATTGTGGACACCTTATCACAATGAAAATTGACTTTGATGAAGTGCTACAATGGGCCGGAGCTGTTTTAATTATTGCAGGGCACTCATTGAATGCTATTGGTCCTACAATGTATCCTTATAATATTGTGGTCTTTGCCGTAGGGACTCTAGCGTTTTTAATCTGGGCTATTCGTGCAGGTAATCGGCCACAAATGGCAGTTAACATTGTGTCAATAGCCATTGGAATTGTAGGGTTAATATCTGCCTTTGGTTGACTAAAAATTTCCAAACTGCTACAATACTTGTATTGAGACTAAACAAGGATTAAAAATGAAACTTCGTGTCGTAACATGGTTTTATGTTACCTACCTTGACGGTGATTATGGTTTTGGTAAGCGTCATAATGAATACTTTTACATTCCAGACGCTGAAACATATAAAAAACATTTTCGAAAAGACTGGAAAATGTTAGATTTTATTTTGTACCAGTTAAGACCTAAAATTGTATTGAATAATAAAACAATACAAGCAAATCCCAAACGATATGGAGAATGTATTTCAGACTGGGAATTGGTCAGTAACGACTTTCTTACAGAATATGAACAGAGACAAGTGCGTCGTTACGGCGAGGTCGTTGATCCTACTCCAATTATACCGTCCTTTGTAGCCGGCCCTGGCGTAACATATTAGGTGAAATTCTGCTTAATTTTTAAGCAGAATGTGTTGCTAAAAAACAACAAAAATAGGCTCAAAAAAGTCTAAAAAACACCAAAAAATGGTTGACCAAAAGGGCTAAATCGGCTATAATAGATACATGTTAAGTAAAAAGGAGTTCAAAATGGAAGACTTCAAAAGCTGGGAAGAGATGACAACCCTTGAGCAGTATGCCTGTATCTATTGGGACATGTACAAAGATGCGTTTGGCATTCGCCCCCGCGGTATTGATACTTCTAGTTGGACCGAAGCAGACTACCTAGCCGAGTTCAGGCAGTTGGAAGAAATTATCGAGCGTGAAGATATTGCTCGTAAGGCCGCCGAAGCCCAGGCCGTTGTTGATTTTGAAAACCGTGTTGCAAATCTAATGCACACTGGTACCAACCGTGAGCGTGTGATTGCGTGGCTCATGGACGCAGAAGGCGCCAACGGCGACTCGGAGTATTTTTGTTTTACCCAGGGCTTGCCCTATGGTTATTTTCGCAAGGAGATTGCATGATGCGTCAAGACTATACCTTGTTCATCTACAAAGCAGACCGTCGTGTAAAAACTGGCGAGCGTACGGTTAGTATCACAGTTTGGCGTGATAGGGATGAAGCAAGCATGAAACGCGAATGCGCCGAATTGTTTGGGTTATATCCTGCTAGTCAAGGCTACCGAATTGAATATCATCCTAGAATGGAGTTTGTAAATGTTTAAGACACCTGAAACTGTAGCAGTTACCGAAGTCGGTAAATTGATGATCAGTACCGTTAATCTGCACGACATGCACTATGGAACAATGAAATACGAGACCTGTGTATTTTATCCCAATGGCGACAGTGATGTGGTCCGTAGATATGCTACAGAATCTGAAGCATTATTGGGCCATGGTCAAGCAAGCTTGATAGAAATTGAAAATGTTGTTGCAAAAACACAACAACTTGTAAGAGCAATTGGTGACTGATTTCGGTTGACCAAACGGGCAGAATCCAGTATAATACACGTATTGTTAAACAAAAAGGAACTGACAAATGGCTTATATTAGTGCAAACGAAGTTAAGGCAATTCGCGACGAACTCAAAGCTCAATTCCCTAAGTTCAAATTTGGTGTGCGTAAAGGCAGTGGTTCACTCAGCGTTGACGTCACAGTCAAGTCTGGTCCGGTTGACTTTATTGAAAACTATAACCAAACTATAGATGACCGTCATGTTGACACTCGTCTTGCAGAAGGTTATATGCAGGTTAATCAATACTGGTTCCAAGATCATTTTACTGGCGAAGCCAAAGACTCTATTGATCAGTTTTTGCGTATCATTAAAATTGCACCCAGCACCATCCCCGGCGGACGTCGTTGGTTTGATGATAGTGATGCAATGACTGATTACTTCCATACCGCTTATTACATTCACCTGAGTGTTGGCTCATGGGATAAGCCTTACATGGTGACAAAATAATTTGAGATATTTTGCCAAAAAGTGGTTGACCTTTCGAACACTTGGTGGTATAATAAGATTATGGGCACGATGCTCATAACCGACAGCAAGCGGATTTCTTGCTAAACTAAGACACACTCACAGGAGATAATATGTCTGATAAACTTTTTACAGTGGCTGGCTATTCAACTAAAGATGGCAAAACAAAGGCCCGTTTCGCAACTGACATGACTCGCATCAAGACCTTGGTCAAGACCGGTCATACCGACATCCAACTTTATGAGTTGGCAAAACCTGCTTCAAAGGTTGAAGCACTGGAGTTCTTGCATGCCAAGAACATCTCTGGTCATGCTGGCGTTGCTATCGCCGAAGAGCTGGCCAAGCGCACAAAGCGCAAAGTGGCTGATCTTATTAAGACTGGCCCTGTTTCCAAAGCCGCTTAATAGACTTTGGGCCTTGCGGGGGCAGGCCTAAAGCCCCCAACTAATTTCTTAAGGATGCACATGTCGGCTCAAAATACTTTTGTTATTCATGCACTAGAAACACATCCTAGTCGTTTGGAAAAGGAAGCAATCATTGAAGCCGAGGCCTTAGCAGGGAATGACGAATTCTTTGCCGGTGTGCGTCTTGCACTTGACCCCATGATCACTTTTGGTGTCAAAAAAATCCCCCGGCACAGTGGTCCAGATGGTCAAGGCCTAACCTGGACTGCCTTCCGTGCGTTAGCAGATAACCTTGCTAGACGAGAGCTCACTGGCGATTCCGCAAAAACTGCAATTGAACTATGCTTGTCTGTTGCAAAGCAAAATGAATGGAACGACTGGTACATGCGTATCCTACAAAAGGATCTGCGCTGTGGTATTAGTGAAGTTACCGTAAACAAGGTAATCAACAAACTAAAACCAGTCAAGCAAGCCAAACCTCATTACTTGATTCCTGTATTTGAATGTCAGCTGGCACATGATTCGGCTAACCATGAAAGCAAAGTATGTGGCAAACGACTAATCGAAGTGAAACTGGATGGGGTCAGGATTCTAACAATCGTGTATCCGGATGGACAGGTAAATCAGTACAGCCGCAACGGCAAGGAATTGGTGAACTTTGGTCATGTCAAAAAGCAGTTCGAACAAGTGGCGACTGGCTTGCTGGAGCCTTGGGTGTTCGACGGCGAGATAATGTCAAGTAGTTTCCAAGACTTAATGAAGCAGGTGCATCGTAAGAGTGCTGTAGCCGCAGATGATGCTGTATTGAATCTATTTGATTGCGTTCCTCTGGTACACTTTAAAGCAGGCAAGTGGAACGCCAAACAAAGTTTCCGCACACAACATATTGCCGCATTTGTTGAGCATCACAAAGATACGCTGACTCATGTGCGTACATTGTCACAGGAACTTGTTGATTTAGATACAGATGCAGGCAAGAAACGTTTTAAAGAAATCAATGCACAGGCCATCGCTGGTGGTTATGAAGGTATTATGATCAAAGATCCCGATGCCGGCTACGAATGCAAACGCAGTGTAGCTTGGCTCAAATTGAAACCATTTATTGAAGTTAGCTTAGGAGTTATAGATGTTGAAGAAGGTACAGGAAAAAATATTGGACGTCTCGGTGCTCTTGTATGTGAAGGAATTGATGATGGCAAGTCAATTCGGGTCAACGTGGGTAGCGGCTTTACTGATGAGCACCGCATTGAGTATTGGAATGACAGGACTAGTCTTAATGGCAGTATTGTAGAAGTACGGGCCGATGCCATTACACAAAATCAAGATGGTACATACAGTTTGCGATTCCCTCGATTTTTGAGATTCAGGGGATTTGAATTAGGAGAGAAACTATGAACGATGCTCACAAATGTAATGTATGCAGTTGCGAATTTACAGACGACGAAGGTGGTATACATGGCCACTTTGGTATTTTGCCTGTATCCTTCTGTCCCACATGTTTTAGTTGTATGTGCGATATGGTTCATCAAGTAAGTGATGAATTTGATGAAGATGAATTCTAAAGGAGTATGATATGTTAAAAGATAGACGAGCATTATTAGAACAAGAAATTAAAAGAGCCCATGAAGAGGCCGCAAACATGTACCTGAGTATTGTTGTTAGTAACAATGGCAATGTGGATAGTACAGAATATCAAGTTCTTAAAGAACGTATTGTAGATCTACAGTTTGACCTTAACATTGTGAATCAGTTGATACACAAAGGCCACAAATGAATAAACGAATACAAGAACTTGCTATTGAAGCTAGACTAATAACCATTGATGGTATTACACGCTATGCATTAGATAACGAATTTGAGCAACGATTTGCTGAGCTGATTATTCAAGAGTGTAACACTGTAATTGAGAAAAATCTTTTTCAAGGCATAGGATGGAACACCAGTAGAGCTGTCAAACGTCATTTTGGAATTGAAGAAGAATGAACGATTATGATATGACTATACACACAAATCCTGATGCCAGAGCTTGGGCTAAATTCTTTACTGAAAAGTATAAAGTATGGTCGGAAGATGGTGTTGAAGCTGACTCTGAGGCCGTAATGACTGCGTGGTTCGCCAATGCTATGATGGCAATGCACGATCATTTAGTATTGAAAGGTAATCCAATCAATGGAGATCATGCTCAATATCTATTAGATAAAGAAAATGGAGTTGAAGAATGAACTTTACATTTGCTAAATCTAACATCAAATCAATTCAACCCGGGGATAAACATTTTAGAATTACTGATGGGTTAGTAACATCGGGCCGTGCCAGTTTTGAAATTAGTAAAAGTTGTCCACAGGAATATAGACAGATTATTGCTGCCTGTATCGACCGAGGATGGATCAAACCTGTTGCCCATGTTACCGACGAAGAGTACATGGTAATGCAGTTGTCTAACTAGGAGAGTATATGAACGTTATTAGTATTGACCCAAAAGATAAAGAACAGCGAAAGCTCAAAGCAGACTTACTAGAAATCCTTGACGATATACGAGAACAAATTGAACAGGGCAACATTGTAGAATTTGTTGCAGTAAGTACGTGCAAAGACGGTGAACAACAGATTCACACTATGGTAAGTGATTTGCCTACAGCAGTTGGATTGCTTGAAATAGGTAAACACATTGCTCTCAATTATGATGAGGATTATTAAATGGCTACAAAAAAGAAACTTGCAGAAGTTACCGATGCGGTGATTGTTAAGGGCAGTCACCTTACAGTAACAACCTATCCAAATGGGCGTACAGAGTTAAAGTGGGATGATGAGGCCTTACTACGTGATGTGCGCGAAGCCATTGCAGGTGTGGAAGGCGCGGCAGAAAAACCAAAGCGCACCCGAAAGAAGAAAGATGTTGAAGCGTAAACCAGAAATTTAAATCGCCAAGCAGGATTTAGTTGACGACCTGGAGAAACTTATGTTAGAATTGAATGAACTAATTAAACAAGGAGATTAAAATGTTTGAAGCAAATTATACAGGCGAAGTATCATATCGCTCAGCCAGTGAAATTAACTCAGCAATGGGTCGTGTCTACGGACATATGAGTCTTGCTATTATTGTATCAATGATTGTTAGTTATTTTGTAGGCTCTAGCCCAGAGTTGCTACAATTCTTTTTTACAGGAATAACGAAATGGATTGTGATCTTTGCTCCGTTGTTAGCAATTTTTGGTGTTGGCATGGTGCTGGCCAACAATCCAAGTAAGAGTGTAGCACAACTTTGCTTACATGGATTTGCGGCATTGATGGGCCTGAGCTTTGCTACAATCTTTGCTGTATTCACCATGGGTAGTATTGTAAGTGCGTTCATGGGTGCGGCCATCTTGTTTGGTGTTATGAGTGGCTATGGCTACTTTACCAAACGTAGTCTAGATAGCATGGGAAAGTTTATGTTTGTAGGATTAATTGCCATTGTTATTGCCAGCATTGTTAATATTTTTATTGCCAGCATTGTTAATATTTTTATTGGCAGTACAGTAATGCAAATGGTGATCTCAGCATTGGCTATTATCATCTTCCTTGGCTTAACTGCTTATGATACACAGAAGATTCGTGAAGAGTTGAGTGTAGATACAAGTCCTGCCGCAGAAGTTAGCGGTGCGTTAACGTTGTATATGGACTTTATCAACCTGTTCTTAAACTTGTTAAATCTATTTGGTGATAGGAAATAAATTATGTCTAAGGTATATGTCATTAAACCCCTTGAAAAGAAAAGCATTGTCTACCATGTAGAAATGTTTCGAGAAAATCCTGATGGTTCTATCAGTTGGTTTAACATTGACGAAACTTATCGTTGGGGTCAAGGCTTCATTGAAGCGGACATGGACTGTAACCTACCTTACAAGGGTGATCCTGTAGCATACGCTAAAACAGATGCAGGGTGGGGTTGCGAGTTTGATGACAGCATCAGTGTTGAGTGGGAATTCAGTGATGATATTGGTGAACTAGAACAACAAGAACTTAAAGAACTCTACTACGAAGGCGGCGCGGCATGGCTTTACGATGGTGAACATGAGTGGCAAGAAGAAGACTGTGCTGTTCATATCATTGCACCGTATCAAGTTGATCTATGCAAAGATGATGGCACTGTAATTGAAGAAAATGTTAAACTAAAAAAGCGTCCAAAACCAGAAGCAATTATAAACAACAATTGGCCTTTTCCTTACGAACGACCACCTGAAGGTTCAAACAAATGACATTTACTTTATAGGTACATTATGTTAAAATTTTATTTTGGTGTGCGAAATCCGTTTTCAAAAAATACTTTTAAAAGTTTGTGGCAACGGGAAAAGTTAATTTCTCAAAGAAAGGCTTACAGTGTGAGCCTTATCCATTTCCCGTCGTTTATGTTTGAATTTGCAGTAGATTTAAATTTTACTGGTTTTGACCACGCTGGTCCTTTAGTTGAAATAAATCTGTTTGGGTATAGTTTATCAGCAAAAATATATGATGTTCGGCATTGGGATTATACAAAAGGTTCCTGGGAGAATAAATCATGATTACAATAATCTTTTATCGTGTAATCAACAATGAACAGGTTGCAGTAAGAACAGAATCGTGTTATAATGAAATTGAGTTAGACGAACTACTCGAGAACGAATTGTGTTACTATGATTCGTATGAAGTACTAGATAAGGTTTAATATGTTAACGCTAAAAGAGTTTATTGAGTCCATTGATTATAGCATTACTGGTGGTAGTGATTATGGCTGGCAATGCTTTGGTCCAAACGCACGTTGGTTAGACAGTGACGGCGGGCATTATTCTGCCAGTGCTGTTTTTGATAGTAAAACACAGGTAGTTTATGTGGCTGAAGTACATGACTCAGCCAACGATCGTTGTTATAGAATGATTCACCCTGAATATTTACAACAATATCAAGATGAACAACGTGCTAGAAAAGTTGACCTTGAATTTGCATATGATAACGTAAAGTATATTGATTTAGATGTAATAGAAGACTTTATTGAAAAGGCATCTGCTATTGTTGCTGGTGAGGACTACGACACTCGTGTAAGTTTACCATTGGATATTCCAAATGATGAGCTGTTAAAGTACATGATTATGGCACATGAACGTGGCCAAACCTTTAACGATTTTGTAGAAGAAGCACTACGTGACGCTATTGCCAGGCACGGATTAACTGTAGAATAAGATATCCAATATAGTACTTTAGTCATAGGAGGTAAATACCTCGACTAAAGTACTATTAAAATGGATATCAACAATCTACCCAAAGCATTTTGTGTCCTACCATGGATGCACTCGGAAATTGATCCAGACAGCAATGTAAATTTATGCTGTCTTACTTCAAAAACTCCTGTTGGCAATTTGAAAAACAACACATTAAAGGAAATTTTCCAAGGTCACACGTATAAAAAAATTAGAAAACACATGCTTACTTCTGACGCACTGCCTACAGAATGTAGTTCATGTGCTCGATTTGAAGAGGCTGGTAGGAGATCGTTACGACAGGATGTAAATGAAAAATGGAAAGAATTTATATCATTGATAGAAACAGATCTTACCGGACATGCAGAATTTAAACAATTGTACCTGGACTATAGATTTACCAACAAGTGCAATTTTGCCTGTATTGGTTGCGGTGATACATATAGTTCTTCACACGCTGTAGAAGATAAAAGACTTAAGGTTCCAAAACTTCCTACACCAATTATTAGTGTAGATAGTGATAAAATATTAAGTGAAATTAAAGAATTTTATAGAGATATTGAGAGAATTTATTTTGCTGGCGGCGAACCTACTATAGCAGAACATCATTATGAAATATTACAATTGTTCATTGACAGCCAGCAACCAATTGAAATATTTTACAATACCAATTTTAGTCACTTAACCTATAAGAATTATGATCTAATAGACATGTGGAATAAGGTAAACGGTAAAGTGATATTATCAGTTAGTATCGACGGTTTTGACAGATGGGGAGAGTACATTCGTTATGGTCTTGATGCCAAGGAGTTTGCATCAAATATAAGAACCTTGATGGCAAAGAAAGGCCCTCATATACGTTTAGAATTTACCATAACAATTGGTTTAGCAAACTATCGCATGATAGGCAAAATTGCAAATTGGCTAGATGGCATAACCAACAACAATGGCTGTCGCATGAATTTTGGTCCAATGGTTTATCCCGTTGGACTTTCTATTGATGTACTAACACCTGCAATGCGAGAAGAAACTATACAGAATGTAGAAGATTTAAGCAAAAATTTCACTAATCCTTTATTTGACAAATACGCCATCGAGGAAAGAAGAAGGGCATTTAAAGAATTTTTATATGTACTTAAAAATCCTTCTAATTATAGTAAAGATGTAGTAATTGACAAGGTTAATGAGCAAGTGTACAAGTTAAATGATAAGGATAAGATTCGAAAAACACAATGGAGGAAGGAATTGCCAAAGTTGGCAAGTGATATGGAAACCATACTCAAATACAACAAAAAGCTCATCTGAATAAACCCTTGACATTTTGCATGATAAGTATCATTATCATTTTATCTAAGCACACAAATGAACATTTTCAATAAAATTAAGAACAACAAGTTTGACAATAGCAATGAAGAATTAGCAAAAAAGAGAATTGCAGGTCTTGTTGAGCCAAAGCTATATGCATACATGTCTGAGGAAGAGAAGGAAGAATTCCGAGGCGAGTTACATCAAGTTAAAGGTGATGGCACCATTACAACAAATGGTGTTGCAAAAAGTGTATACCTAGAAGATACTAAAAAAGTATTTAAAATTCTCAATGAGATTAGCCCTAGCATGTGCTTGGCCAAGTGGTACAATGTAAGTATTCACATTCCCACTGGCAAGACACATAGTTGTTATCATCCGCCTGCACACAAGATTCCTTTAGAGGAAATTAAACTTGATGCCGGTGCAATTCATAACACTAAATTTAAAAAAGAACAGCGTAAGAAAATGCTCAATGGTGTCAGACCCAAGGAGTGCAATTTCTGTTGGGAAATTGAAGACAGTGGTGAAATGTTAAGTGACCGAGCTTATCGTAGCAAAGATGTTTGGCGCCCAGGTGTACTCAATGAAGTGGTCAAGGATGGTTATAATGGTGACCCAACACCAAAGTATGTGGAAGTAAACTTTAACCAGGCCTGTAATCTCAAGTGTTCATATTGTAGTCCTCATTTGAGCACAGAATGGCACAAAGAAATTGACAAGCATGGTCCGTTAATATTGGCAGATGGTCGTAGACACAATGATACAACCTGGATGAAAAATGAAAACATGATTCCAGATAACGGACCAGATAATCCATACCTATTGGCATTCTGGGAATGGTTCCCTACTATCTACCCAACACTACAAACATTTCGCATGACTGGCGGCGAGCCTTTTATGGATAAAAATACCTTTAAGATTTTTGACTATGTGGCAGCCAATCCAAAAGGCGACGACCTACATTTAAGTGTTACATCAAACTGCTGTCCACCTGGTAATCAGTGGAATAAGTTTTTAACCTCACTTGACGAATTGGAAACAAAAAATGCAATTGACCATTTCATGCTTTACTGTAGCCTAGATTCGTGGGGGCCACAGGCTGAGTACGGCAGATATGGCTTGGACTTTGAAATGCTTCATAGAAACATAACAGAGTATTTGCGTGTAGGCCGAAAACACAGCTTGAATTTAATTGTTACTTTTAATGCACTTAGTATTCCAGGTTGGATGGATTATGTAAAAAATATTTTACGTTTACGTCAAGAATTTAATACTACTCGTCAATTGGTATGGTTTGATGTGCCAATGCTAAACGATCCTGTTTGGTTAAGTTTAAAATTACTACCAACACACTACTTTGATGTGTTACTTGAATCAATTGAGTTCATGAAAGAAAACATTGAAACATCAGAAAATCCATATAAAGGATTTAAAGATTTTGAAATAGATAAAGTTCAACGTTTGTACGACTGGGCAATACAACCACTAACAGCGGATAAATTAGAAATGGCCAGGGCTGATTTCTTTGCATTTGTAACTCAACATGATCAGCGACGCAATACCAACTTTAGGAAAACCTTCCCCGAATTGGAAGAGTTATATATACTAAGCGAACAAAGCTTTAAAAATATCACAGGAAAAACAAAATGACATTACGTGTTCCGGGCAGATCAACTGACCACGAAATTAAAAACTTGCTTGACGGGCACAGTAAAAGTTTATGTCTAGCTAAATGGTACAATGCAACCATTTGGTTAGGCAGCGGACAAACCACCAGCTGTCACCATCCTTTGCCACACCAAGCTGATTTACAAGAAATTAAATTTAACCCTAAGGCTATTCACAATACAGCCCATAAGAAAAATGAACGTAGGCAAATGCAAGATGGTGAACGTCCACCAGGTTGTGAATATTGCTGGAAAGTTGAAGACATTGGCAGAGACAACATCAGCGATCGCGTTTACAAAAGTGTGATATATGATGACAACTTGCTAAAAGAAGCATGGGAAGGTGATTATAATAACGATGTAGATCTCCGCACACTAGAAATTGCGTTTGACCGCACCTGTCAGTTTGCCTGTTCTTATTGCAATCCTGCGTTTAGTACAACATGGGTAAACGATTTAAAGAAGTTTGGCAACTATACCAACCTGCACACAGATGGGCGTGGTCACTATAATCATATTCATGACTCTGCTGGTGTATATGACCATGATCCAAGTAATCCTTATATTGAAGCATTCTTCAAGTGGTGGGAAAGTGACTTGCACAGAACACTATATGAACTTCGTGTCACTGGTGGTGAACCATTGATGAGCCCACATACATGGCGTTTATTAGATTGGTTTGCTGACCCAAAGAATACTCGTAATCCTGATATGAGATTGGCAGTTAACAGTAATCTGGGCGGAAAAGATGAACTCATTGACAAGTTAATTGATAGAGCACAGTACATTGATGACCTACAAATTTATACCAGTGGCGAAGCAGTGGGTCTACAAGCCGAGTACATTCGTGACGGGCTTGATTGGAAACAGTGGGAAGATAATATGCACAAACTGGCCACCAGTGGTAATTTTAAAGCATTGCATGTTATGTGTACAATCAATTTACTTTGCTTGGAAAGTCTGACTGAATTCTTAGATTGGGTAATGGCTTTCAAGGCCAAGCATGGTAGAAATTATGCTGTATTTTCCCTGAACATCTTGCGTTTCCCAAGTTTCCAAAGTCCTACTGTTATGCCAGATGATATGAGGCAAACTAGAAAAGATAAATTACAACAGTGGCTAGATGATAACAAAGACAGTGAATTATTGCATCAGATGGAAGTTAATCAAACTCAACGATTGATTGACTATCTTGACGTTGTAAAAACACCGCACAAGGATGCATTTGAAAGAGAAAAACTCGAAAAGGATTTTAAGAGTTTCTATCAGCAATATGATCAACGTCGCGGAAAGAATTTCACAGAAGCATTTCCAGATTTAGCAGATTGGTACAACAGGATTGAAATTTAATATGTCAGACATGAAATCACATCAGACTGGAGAAACTGCTCGATTTAAAATTTTTAAAGAAGAGCAAATGGACAAGGTTAGTCCTAGCTTCTGTGGCGCCAAATGGTTTGAAGGTACAATTTGGCTATACCAGGGTGCAACAGCCAGTTGCCATCACAACCCATTTCACAAGATTGAACTAGATCCAAATGACCCGTCAAGTCTACAAAATACTCCTCAAAAAATACGAGAGAGACAGGCCATGCTTGATGGTGAAAAGCCCAGCGGTTGTAATTATTGCTGGAGCATTGAAGATGACGGAGGACTAAGTGATCGCTATATTAAAACACAGGCTGTTCCAACCTATCGTTTATACAAATGGATGAAGGCAGAGAGACCACTAACAACTAATCCTTACATGCTAGAAATTGCGTTTGACAGGATTTGTAATTTGGCATGTGCCTATTGCGGTCCAGCATTTAGCACCAAATGGGCAAATGACATTAAAAATTACGGTCCATATGAAGGATTGCTTACTGATTCTAGATATACCAAATCAAACGATGAAGACATGATTGATCAGGGAGAAAACCCCTATGTTGAAGCTTTTTTTAAATGGTTACCTACTTTAGAAAGAGACCTAAAGTGGCTTCGTGTCACTGGTGGCGAACCTACCATGAGTCCAAACTTTTGGCGCTTCCTAGATAGATTAAAAGAAGGTGAGTTTAATAGAGACTTGTCAATTAATACCAATCTTGTTTGCAAAGAAGATGTGCTACAGCGTTTGCTTGATACAGTGGGTAGTAATTTTAGAACAGTGTTACACACCAGCATTGAAAGTTCGTTAAAACAAACTGAATACATTCGTGACGGGTTTGATGGCGATGTATGGATGAAGAATGTGATTACAGTACTTGAAAGTCCAAGCTATGTTGTCAATAGATTAAACTTTACTACAAGCATTAACAACCTTGGTGTTTGGTCCATGATTGATTATCTAAATATGATCAAAGACCTTAAGATTAAATATGGACAACTCAGGGTTGAACTTAATTGCAACTTTGTTCATTCACCTGCATTTATGCGTGTTCAGCTTATCCCTATTGAGCTTAGGTTAGAGATGGTAAAAGAATTTACTGCCTGGCTAGATGAAAATAGAAGCCTGTGCCATGATACTGAAATTGCTCACGTTGAACGACTAATTGTAAATATGTCAGAAACAAACGTTAAATGGGAAAAGCATTTGAGTGAAGAAAACGCATTAAAAGATTTAAAATCATATGTGTCACAATATGACAAAAGAAGAAATAAGAATTTCCGTGAATCACTAGATCAAAGGTTTATAAACTGGTATGACTCAATCTAAAAAATGGCTCTGTAGCCTTCCATGGACAGGATTCAGTAACGATCCTGACGGTAAGGTACGTCCTTGTTGCCTGTATAAAGATTACATCAAAGACGACAATGGCGAATTCATGCACGTTCAAACAAACACTGTTACAGAAATATTTTCCAGTAACTACATGAAGAAACTAAGACAAGATTTCCGTGATGGTAAAAAACCACTGGCATGTGAAACCTGCATTGTTGATGAAAACAACGGACACAAAAGCAAACGTCAGATTTACACTAGAAATGCAGATAAAACTTTTGATTCTATAGTTGACTTTGATAGCGAGCCGGGCTTGCCTTACGAATATCAGATGATTATTAACAATGCCTGCAATCTCAAATGCCGCAGTTGCTCTCCAAGTCATAGTAATTTATGGCAAGCCGAGCATAAGGTATTATACGGAACCACTGGTTATGAAATGAAGCATAGCCAAAGTGGAGATAAGAATGGACTACTTTGGAAAAATCGTCATGAGTGGATGCAACATGTAAAAAACTTGGAAATTGTTGGTGGCGAACCATTTTATATTCAGCAATGGAATGACATATGGGATGAGTTTGTGACCAGTGGTCGCAGTAAAGAAATTAATATATCACTAAGTTCAAACGCTACAATATTCTCAGGCGAACGTGTTAAATTCCTCAATGATAATTTCAAGTCAGTGGGATTGGGATTAAGTATCGACGGACTTGGTAGGACCTATGAGTATCTTCGTTATCCTGGTAAATGGGACGAAGTACAAGAAAACCTAATCAGGTATAATGCCATAAAAGCTGCCGGAGAACTTGATAACACAAATATCTCCGTTAGTCATACCATTGGCTGGATAAATGCCTGGGACCTACCTCAATTTGTTGAATGGATTAATACCAATACACCAACATTTTCAATTTGGTATAATCTAATTCACAGTCCTCCTCACATGGCCTTATGGGCTTTACCGGATGGTGCAAAAGATCTTATCGAAGATAAATGGAATAAAAGTGCATTAGACAAAGATGTTGTCAAGGGACTTGTAAATCATATGAACAGCCGACTACCAAGCAACAATGAGCTAGCTGACATTTATAATAAATTTTATTTGGTTGATCTTTCAAGAAACCAAAAGACCAGACATTTTGTTGAACCTAAGATATTAGATTATATCAGGGGGCTGTTGCCGCGATATGAGACAAATGACAATGACTAAAAAATTAGAATTTACAGATGCAGAATGGGAGAAAATTAAAACAAATGGTACATTTTGTCCAGCACCATTTAACTCTTATTATATCCATACAGACGGCAGTTTAGGTGCCTGTTGTGTGCATAGGGCACCCAAGTCTGGCGACAAATACGGTACAGGTGAACCACGATCTAAAATTGAAGGTTCAACAAACAAGGATATTGTCAATGCATATAATACCAAGTCTTTTAAAGACCTGCGTAAGGATCTGCTAAACGGAGTTAAAAATTCACAATGTGAATATTGCTGGAAGGGCGAAGCAGTTAATACTCATAGTATGCGACATGCAATGCTAGGATGGATGGATCAGTGGGAAGTTGGTGAAACTATTCGCAATGCAGTCGCCGAAGATTACACAGTTGACGAACCTGAGATTAATTACCTAGATGTGCGGTTTGATAACACTTGCAATTTAAGATGCAGGTCATGTGGTCCAGAATATAGCTCAACGTGGTATCCTGAAGAGCTAGAAATGGTTGAGAAAAAAATCATAGTCAATAATAACCTGACCAGATTTCACAAAGCCGACGTGTCTGTTGAGAGTCTTAAACAAAATCTAAGAAGCTGCCATAGAATTTACTTTGCCGGCGGCGAACCGTTAATTATGCCTCAGCATTACGAAATCTTAGATTATTTCTTAGAACTAGGAAACACCGACATTGACATTTTTTACAATACAAATTTTAGCAAGTTGACTCATTCAAAATTTGATGTCATTGAGTATTGGAAAAAATTTAAGAGGGTAACAGTTTCGGCCAGTCTTGACGGCAGTTATAAAAGAGGAGAATATGCTCGTAAAAATTTGTCATGGGAACAGGTAGTTAAAAACAGAGAACGAATGATTGCTGAGGTTCCGCATGTGAAGTTTATCATTGGTGCAACGTTAAGCATAATGACAGCATATAATATTGTTGATTTTCACAGAGAATGGGTCAACCTTGGATATGTTGGACCAGGCGACATTATTGTTAACCTATTGTTTGGTCCAGAACACTGGTGTATTTCCAACCTGCCAGACCATCACAAAGCCAAGCTAACTGAATTGTACGAAGAGCAAATTAAATGGCTATCGACATTTGCTGATACAGAAAATCCCACAAGCTCAAATTTACACAATGCGATTCAGGGATACCAAAGTGCAATTGATATCTTAAAGAATCCTGCAAAGTTTAATAATTTAATAACAGCAGGCTGGCGAAGAGAATTGTGGCTTGATAATAATAGAAAAGAAGATTTCTTTGAGGTCTTTCCTGAATATATAGACTTGAAGCCAATGATTACAGGTCAATAATGCAAAAAATAGAATTAGAAAAATTGTGGGCAAACACTAGCAATACATTTTGTATGGCTAAATTTCACGAAGCAACAATTTGGTTGTACAGTGGTAAAATTGCCAGTTGCCATCATAACCCCTTCCACAGCACTGGTTCAACTGTTGAAACTTTTTATAACACAACAGACAAACGCAACCAGCAAAAGTCCATGCTTGCAGGTGAAAAACCAGAGCCTTGCAACTACTGCTGGAAATTGGAAGCACAAGGATTAACCAGTGACAGGGAATATAAATCTGTCAGTTACCCTGATCACCTGACTCCAGAAAATTACCTAGACCCTGGTTTTAATTTTAAACCCAAGGTATTAGAATTGGCCTTCCAAAAGACCTGTAACCTAGGTTGCTCTTACTGTAATGCTGACTTTAGCTCGCAGTGGGCAAATGATATTAGGAACAATGGTGTTTATGAGAATATCACAACAGATGCTCGCAAACACTATCAGAGACCAATAGAGCAGTACAAGGATAATTCAGTTGACTTTGATCTATTCTGGGCCTGGTTTGATACAGTTGTAGATAATATTGATATTATTCGCATCACTGGAGGCGAACCATTGTTACATGAGCAAACTTTTGATTTGCTTGACCGAGTGCGTACCAAGAATCCCAATGTTAAGATTGCAATTAATTCTAACCTCTGTCAGAAGCCACTGGTACTAGAAAGATTCAAAGAAAAAATTAAAGGTATCAAGCAAGTATCTATCTATACCAGCAATGAAAGCGCAGATCATGTTGCAGAAATTTTGCGAGATGGTATGAACTATCAAGAGTGGCTTGATAACATCAAATTCTTAGATGATGCCGGACTTGATCATATATTTGTAATGACCACAATTGGCGCAATGTGTTTACAAAACTTTGATAAATTCTTAGAAGATATAATACGTCTCCGACAAGGCATGCGTACACCTATCTCAATTGACTTTAACTTTTTAACCTACCCTGAGTTTCAAAGTTTCAAAATACTAGATCAAATGTCAATTGATCAATACTACAACAAGTATGAAAAGGTATTTGCAAGACTGCTTCCGCAATTTAATGAACATGAGACAAATCGCTACAGTAGACTTTTAACCTTGCTTGATGTGCGTGAAGCACCTAACCAAACGGCGCTGGCCAAGGACTTTCTCTCTTTCATCAAGCAGTTTGCACAACGACGAAACAAGGATATAAGTAAAATTGATATCTATGGACATTTAAATGACGACTTATAACTTATTAGATAAATTTTATGAAATTGACTTTACCGACGGTGAAGTTACAAAAACACTGCGTTATCAAATTGTAGATACTCCAGTTAGTCAGAAATGGTTAGAGCGTGTACGTTGGGTAACATCTCATCCAGACTGCCACATTTTTGAAAATCAGTGGATTGCCAGTTCAGCATCCAAGGAAAAAATTAGTGCTTTATGGAAAGAGATGAAACGGTTAGTAGATGAAGCCAATTCCGGAAAGTACATTCAGGTTGATTTTATTGACATGCCGGAGGAATTTGATGAAACTAGAAATAACCGTCAAATTTTAAATTACTTACACTATGAATTTCATAGATTTGAAGAACAACTTAACGGAATATTAGTAGAATATGATCCTTTGATCAGATTAAACGTTGATATTCATGTTTTGGAAACAATGCTAAACAGTTATGGTAACGATTTACTTGCAGGTTTTTTCTTACATGCCAGTCATAATGAAGGTGTCGTTGCAGGAATTCATGTAGAAGAAATTACAGACCCCTCACTATATGAATATTTCTTGCATGATGTAGTATTTGGTGATCTATTATTGGGTTATCATACAGTTGGCAAAAACATTTATCATTGCTATGTTGACAACGATATTGATTTAGTTAAGAAAAATATGATTAGACCACAGCGTACAATTAGTAACGAAGTGATATTATCATTTTCAGAAACCATTAGACAACCACAGTATGAAGGCCACTCAAAGTTAGTGTTAGAAGACTTAATCAAGTGGGTAGATGATAACGAACTCAATGAGTATGTTGATATGTCATTGCCAGAAAATCAAGCAGTGGCACGACCATTACTGGGACAGCTAGTAAATAGAGATGAAGTAACGTATGACGAAGTAAACGAAATCTTTGAATTGGGCAAAATTTCTGCCGCAAGACTAATAGAGTAAATCATGAAAATTAAATTTGGACTTTTTAATCAAATAGCCAACAGGTCACAAGGCTATCAAGATCATGTCAGGGCCATCACTGACTTTGCAGTATCCTTACAATTGACAATGGCAAATCAACACACTGGCGATTTACTTGTTGCCGATACAATAGACTCAATACTCAATTCTGTTCGTTTAACAGATGATGATTATCTCTACATTGTTGCTTATGGGTATAGAAGCTATGACCCTCGCCTGGTTGAAAGCATGATTAAACATGCTGAAGGTAATAATTACAGTGTATTAGCACACATATTAGAAGATAATCCCACCGATAAAGAGCAAGGCTTTTATTCCTTACATAATCAATGTGTATTGATCAACTTGAATCATTGGAGACAAAGCGGCAGTCCTTTTTGGGGTAATCATGACACAGTCAACAATGTAACTCTACCAAAGGTACAGCGTAGCAGTGAAGACTTCCACGATGGGTACACGCCTTTTTATATTTTACCTACCAATGAAACAAGACAATTTACCGGACAACTTAGAGAAGGTTGGAATCTTGCAAGTGAAGTACTAAAGCATGGATTTGGCATTGGCAATTTCCCAGAAGAAATTAGAAAGTTTAAACAGCACTTCTATCCAGAAGTAGGCACTGAACTTGAGCGTATTTTAGATGGCGACACATCAGTGGAGCCAGTGGAATACAATCAAAAGAATTATATTAGCATGATGGATTTTTCTGGATTCCAAGGCAGTGTTTATGTGTTTAACACAGACCCAATGACGCCAGACAATATTGCTTATGATAAGACAACCAAACTTGACAATTTGTATTGTGTTGCGGCAGGTTTTAAGCCAATTCAATTCTTAGACCAATGCAAATGGGATTCGACTACCAGAGTGATATATTTTGATTATAGTGACTCAGCACTGGCATTTAAAGAATGGTTATTAAAGAACTGGGACGGGCGTGATTATCTGGGCATTATACAACATTATATCAACAATGTTGATCCAGGGTTTAGACCAATTTGGTTTGCACAAAAAGACTACACTCCTGAGTGGGAAAAAACCATTGCAGTATTTGGCGGAGAATCCGCCTGGTTAGACATATGGAACAGATACAGAGCACTTGAGCATAGATTCTTAAAGACTAACCTGTATTACGATCGCAGTGAATTGATTGCTGATATGCGTCAACATCCAGGCAATAATTTAATTTGGTTCAGTAATAGTTTCTACACTGAGGCAAGCCTACGCCACTTTAAACCAGCGTGGTTAAAGTCAGTGTATGATTCTTTTTCACAGGAACTACGATTAAATAATACCAGCATACAAGTATGTGGAACAACAAGCTCTGGCATATCTGGTTGGACACACCTAGGAAATGTAATAAAATGATACCAAAAGCAATTGTAGAATTTTTCAATGATAGTCCATGGACCATGGATTTTAAAAAAGTAGAATTACCAAAGTTTGAGCATGAACATGAATTGGTTGATTGGATCATTATGAAAAGTGGGTGGCCTTACTTGCCACTGATTCTTCCAGGTGCACCGTTTGCAGACATGTTGCGTGAAGCATTTGCCATGGAAGATCTTTTCCAGATGCACAGAACACATCCAAATGAAAACCCAGAATATGCAAATAAAGGATGGAAGAGTATTTGTTTGCATGGTGAGGCCTGGGACAGAACTGGACATTGGGAAGCATATGAAGATAACAAAGGTAAAACCATTGATGATATCAATTATCATTGGTGCGGCGAGATAACCGAACGTTGTCCCGAAACAACAAGATACTTCCTCGATGTGTTTCCAAATCACAGATATCACAGACTACGTTACATGTGGTTAGATCCACACGGTTACATTCAGCCACATAAGGATCGAAATGAACACTTCTTGTTGCCAATTAATGTAGCATTGAACAATCCAGCGGGTTGTAATTTTAAAATGGAAGGCAAGGGTTATGTTCCTTTTAAAAATGAAGGCAATGCCTGCTTGGTAGATATTGGAAACCTGCACTCAGTCTGGAACAACAGTGACACACCTAGAATTCACATGATCAGTCATGGCGGTGCCCGCGATCCATTCAATCAAATTGTATTAGATAGTTTAAAAGCAATAATGTAAATCATGGAACTGGTAGTTTTTGCTTGTGGCGATAGTTTTACTGCTGGTGATGAGTTGGCCGATGATATGTTTTACCCCGATTCGGGACTTGGTAATCTTACACATCAAGAATGGATAGATCCTGAAAGTCAAAAAAGTAATACGTTACGTATACAAGCAATTCACCAGCATAAAAATAATCACAAACTAACCGCAGAGCAGAAATATAATCTAGAAGCAGAGAATTTAAGAAGGGCTTATCCTGCTAAATTATATACAAAACTATCTGAAAAATTGAATGGTCAATGTGTGTTACACAATTATGCCGCAGGCGGCGCAGGACAAGAATGGATAAACAGGGAAATTATCGACAAGTACCTGCATGAAACAAAACACGGAAGAACACAGGGCAGAAAAGTAATTTTTCTAGTTGGCATTACCTATGTTAATAGGATTCAATATTTTAGTACCAGTAAGTCGGTTAACTATTGGTCTTCTATTATGTTGCACATAACAGATAGCATCACACCTCAAATTAATGATATACGTAAAACTGCAATAATGCACGAACATGAAGATGCACGTTTACACAAGTGGTTGCTTTGTAATCTACTACTAAAAACATTTTGTCAGAGTAAAGGCATTGATTTATATTTTGTAAGGTCAGTATTTGGTCCTGAAAACTTGGTCAACCCTATTGCAATTGGCGAGAAACAATCTTTTATTGGACAGTCTATTGTATCTCTGTTTGATGAACTAGACATTAATTATATAATAAACTTAGAAGACATTGCCAAAGAACAAGATGAAAATGCTCATATTGTCAAACCCGGCGGCCACTTTGTAGAATACATACATGATATGGCTGCTGATAAAATCTTCAACGAGTTTGTTGCTAAGTATTCATTATAGAGCAAGAGAATTAAATGGAAATAGTAATTTTTGCATGTGGTGATAGCTTTACAGCTGGCGAAGAGCTGTCTGATGATTTATTTTACACCAATGTTGGTCATGAAGATATAACGTTCAATGAGTGGCGAGGAATTGACAACAAAGTAAATAGACAGAATATGGTAAAGGCGTGGTTTCAACGTAAAAATAATACCAAACTTACCCGGGAACAACAAGATAGTCTAATGAACGAAAACCGTAACAGGGCCTATCCTGCTAAAATTGCAATGAGACTTTCTAACCACCCTGGTGTGAAATGTACTGTACATAATTATGCATGCGGTGGTGCAAGCCAAGAATGGATCAACAGAGAAATTATTGACCAATACTTAAACGAAACAAAACACGGGCGAACACAAGGCAAACGAGTAATTTTCTTAATTGGAACTACCAGTGTCAATAGGATTCAATACTTTAACGAAACAGTTAATTATTGGTCTTCTATTTTGTTAAGCAATGAACCTGCTCGCACTGGTACACAAATTGATGCTATACGCAAAACTGCGATAATGCACGAACATGAAGATGTGCGGTTACACAAGTGGTTGCTTTCTAATTTATTGCTAAAAACATTTTGCCAAAGCAAAGGGATTGAACTGTATTTTGTAAGATCAGTCACCGAAATGGCCCCAGATTGGTTAGTTGAATTGGCAGGATCTAGAGAACCGCCATCATCAATAAATTGGGCAATACAACAGCTTTACAAAGAATTAGATATTGGCTACCTAATAGACTTAGAAGATATTGCAAAAAAACAAGATGCAAACAAGGCAGTGGCCAGGATCGGCGGCCATGTCATGGAATATATACACGATATAGCAGCCGACAATGTGTATAATTACTTTGTCTCCAAATATTCACTATAGGAAGAAACACAATGTGGAATTTTATTAAAAATATTATTGAAAAAATCAAAGGCGAAATTCGCTACAGAAAACGACTCAAAGAGCTGAAAAAGCGTGACCCATTTATCTATTAATCTATGCTGACACAATTTACAAATCCCGAAACCTATGTTGAAAACTATTATGTCTATGGTATATCTTTACCCGGACTGTTGGCTTTTGCAACCTTGCAAAAGGCCTCAAATACTCGTTTAATTTTTTTATGCGATGCTGAAAGTGAAATCAACTTTATTAAAGAAGCGTTGGCAAGTCCCAACGGCAAAGTTGATAACCTAATTCATTATTTCAACAGCAGGGAGAAATTTGACGAATTTTGGGCATATTGTAACAGTATATACAAGTCTTTCTTTATTGCTGACAGCCGGGAATTTTTTGATGACCTAGAATCTCAATGCCATGTAAACAACTTTCTTTGGTTGGCAGACTATGACCATGTTGAACAGGTGCGCCAGGCCAGATTGTTTAGTTCAGAAATTACCACAGATGGTTCTACCGTAGAAAAAATCGGCAATGCATATAAGAATACCAATTACAATGAATTTCAATTGACTTTCAGGTCAGTTGCCAACAACCAAACAAAAAAAGTAAGGTTTAGAATTAATACATCTTTTATTGCACAAAAATGGGCAAGATGCTGTCACAATGACTATTTGGCAGATGACAATGCTACATTTGAAAAGAATTTTATGTTGCAAAATTGGCAGTACCCAGATAACAGTCCTGTTGCAAGAAATATACCAGCATTGTGCAGTGAATTAAACAAGTATGTAAACACAATCAATGAATACTTTGACGGTAGTGATGAAGAAAAACGCCCGTTATATAACATTACACAATTCTTTGATCCTGTAACACTGGATCAACAGATTCTTAATGAGATTCATCATCACTTTGAGCTATTGATAGGGCAAGTATGGAATCCAGCCAAGTATTTTGCCAATGCAACATTGCCCGTGATGTTTGCAATTAGACAACTCAATAACCTATGTCATGAAATAGAAGGTTGCAGACAAAACAAAATTGGACAAGGATTCTGGAGTTCTTATGTTTTTTTCCCTGCAATGCCAGTCAGGCGTTACAAATTCGTTGAAAGCGACTTTGACAATTTTACACAATATGAATTTTTTGGTGATGTATTTTTACACTATTGCCAACTTGGAAAAACACCAATTGAAGCCTATCACGACAAAGATGGCGAGATCCACGATGAGAATATAAGTGGTTTACGTTACCTTAGCGGTGAATGTAATGTAATGTTCTTAAAAGAACATAGCCGTGATTTACAAACGCAAGTTATTAATAATTTAAACAACAAAATGTTTCCTTGGTTACGAGAAAGAAATGTTGATCCAGAAAGTAAGTTTACCAGCATTGGTAAAATCCCAGTGGCTCAAATAATAAGAAGCGATTGGGATTCCAGCGATAGTACCGAAAGTATCATGCTCGATCTGTTTAACTATGATGATGTTTACAAGATGGAATTGGTTGATTTTAATAACAACACAATTGCAAGCAAGGTACTAAATTACACTTGGCGAGACCAAGTTACTCAAGAAGAATCTCGCACATCTTGAAAGACTGGGCAGATCTGCCCAGTCTAAAACCACTAAGTAAAGCTATTAAAGTTAAATCTTAGTTTAATGAAACCAATTTCAAATACATTTTGTGCCATCCCGTTTGTTAGTATGATGGTGAATACCGATACCACAGTTCGTTATTGCTGTATGGTAAAGGGTTCTGCTAACAAACTCAAAAAAGAAGATGGTAAATTTTTTACAATCCAGGACCAGTTTATAGAACACGCATGGAATGGCAAAGACATGCGAGACATTCGTACTGCTATGATACAAGGTGATCGGGTTGAGGGTTGCAGTACATGCTACCTACAAGAGGAATCAGGTCGTGAAAGCAATCGCATGCATGCCAACAATGAATGGGCTTGGCGTCTCGGAGAAGAGGAACTACAACAACGAGTAAGATTTGCCAAGATGAACGGAGGCGTAGTAAACAAGGATATTGTATATCTAGACCTGCGATTAGGCAATCTATGCAATTTAAAATGCCGCATGTGCAATCCCTGGAACTCTAGTCAGATTGCTAAAGAACACAAGGACATTGTAATTGCAGACAGCGAGTATAGTAAGGTTTGGGGCAAGACATTTGGCAAGTTCCCCGAAGCTGTAATGAAGAACCAGGAATGGTTTGAAAGCGATTTGCTTTGGGACCAGGTTATAAAATTAATTCCAGATCTTAAAAAAGTTTACATGACAGGCGGAGAGCCTACATTGATTGAGCATAACTTTAAGTTTATGCAGGAGTGTATTGATCAAGGCAGAAAGGATATACTGTTATTCTTTAATACCAACTGTACAAACGTAAATCAAAAGTTTACAGACTTGATTAGCCAATTTGATGAAATTAACATTAACGCAAGTCTTGATGGCATTGGTGCTGTCAACGAATACATTCGTCCTCCTAGCAAATGGAGCCAGCTCAAAGTCAATGTTGAAAAACTAGCCGCATTACCTAACATTAAGCTAGGCGTTACTCCAACGGTACAAGTTTACAATGTATTTAATTTAGTCGAGACACTGACCTGGGTTGACGAACTTAACAAGAAATACAGTAAGAAGATATTTGTTGATTTATTAATCAACATACATCCACATCATTTGAATGTGAACATACTACCAGATAGTCTGCGAGCCACTGCTCTAAAAATGTTAACAGATTATAGAGATAAAAAGATGCCATGGAATGTTCATGACTTGACAAAGAACAGCGTTAATGGTATAATAGGATTACTACAGCAAACAAGAGCAGAAGATTGGCAAGAACAACTTGCACGATTACAAGTTTACACCAAGAGCCTGGATAGTGCAAGGAAACAGGACTATACAGTTCTTGACTCGAGAATAGTGGATTTCATTAATGGTAAAATCTGATACATTTTGTATTCTCCCATGGATACATGCGGCAACTTATAACGACGGTTCAGCATTGTTATGCTGTGTGGCCAAGACCAGTGGTCTAAATTTAAATACAAGCAATTGGACCAAGATATGGAACAGTAATCATTTTACAGAAGCCAGACTGGCCATGCTTGGCGGTCGTAAGTTTCCTGCTTGCGAAGCCTGCTACAAAGAAGAAGCAAATGGTATTAAAAGTCATAGACAAAATGAAAACCATTATTGGTATCAACAGTTAGACACAACATATCTTGACAATTTAGTTGCTGGCACCAACAAAAATGGCACAGTTAATCATGACATTATAACCTTGGACCTACGACTAGGTAATACTTGCAATTTACAATGTGTCATGTGTGGGCCCAAAGATTCCAGCAAGTGGATCAAGGATGCAGAAACACTCAGCAATAGTTTACAAACTGATGCTCGATATGATTGGAAGCATAAGATTGAAACATTTGCCAGTGAAAAGTTTGAATGGTATAAAAATGAAGAATTCTGGGATGATTTCTTTACACATGCCAAAGACATCAAACATATTATATTTGGCGGTGGCGAGCCTCTTTATATTAAAGAACACAAAACACTAATCAAACGCTTGGTTGAAAGTGGACTGTCTAAGAACATTGAATTGCGATATCACACCAACTGTACAATTTATAGTCCTGAAATTGTCGAGCTGTGGGAACACTTTGAAAAAGTAGAACTCATGCTCAGTATTGATGGATACGATTGGGTTAACTCATATATTCGTCATCCGGCCGATTGGGCAACCATTGAAAAGAACTTTAAGGCCTACTGTGAATTGCCAGAAAACATTCATGTCAAGGTACTGTGTACAGTGCAGGCCTTAAACATTAACTGGTTGCCAGAGTTTGCAGATTGGATGATGAGTTTAGATTTGGAAAAGATTAAACGTGACAATAAAGGTGGCATTTTCTTCTTGGGCATTTTGCACTGGCCACCATACCTGTGTTCTAAATCATTGCCTGCAGACAAAAAAGAAAAAATTACCAAGAAGTTACAAGAATATATAGATAAACATCCTGATAACAAACTTGTTTCTAGATTTACAGGCCTAATATCATTTATGAATAGCGAAGATTGGAGCCATTTATATCCACAAATGTTGGATTATGTAAACGGGCTAGATGAATTACATGGCACAACGCATGCCAGATTACTTGATATATAAAAACATTATTTGAGGACTTTATGAGCGGAAAATATCTAAACGACAAAAACGTACGGCTCACGCTTGTTGATACAACAACGTGGGAACCTTTTGACATATACTATAAGCTGTACAATACCAATCTTGCCAAGAAATGGGTCAAGCTCATGGAAGACATGCGTTACGGAGAGAAAAGTTTTCGAGAAAAGCGCATTAAGTTTACAAGGAGTGCGGCCTATCAAGGATTGGATCTTGATGAGCGTTTGAGTAATATTGTTAGAAAAATTAATCTTTTTTATGACCGCCCATTGACAATGTTTCGAGAACACGATCAAGATGCACTAAATTACCTCCACGAGGAATATGAGATTTATGGTGAACGTCTAAGCGAAAAGCTATCACAAAAATGGTGGGATGATGCTTATAAACGCATTTCAGCAGACAGCCCAGAAGCCAAGTGTTGGCCAGGTATTACCTTCAATGAGGATTTTCACAGTACATTCATTCAGTTGAACGATGCTATTCACACTGCTGAAATGTTTATTAAAAAAAGAGGATCAGGCAAAAAGGAACCTAGTTATTCTGCTGCCAATATTTTGATCAGTTTCAATCCAAGGATTGATTTTGAAATTACCGAAGAGGATGCAGCCAGCTTTTTACACAGGCTTAGATTTGGCGACTTGGTACTAGGCTATAATACTCTTGGTAAAAACATGAGTCACATTATTGCTGATAATGACCAACGAGCTGTTGACGAAAATGCCTTTTATCGTCAGGAAACATGGTCTAATGAAATGGCCGCGTATCTTGTATATGACGATTATGATCCATATACACTTACAAATGAATATAAAAAATTCAAAGCATTAAACATTGATGGCATACAAGGACACAAATGGTCTCATCCAGACAATCGCCATGGGTATATGGGCATTGGGCACATGCTAGGTGAACAACGAGATACATTATATTCTGCATCACATGGCTTGAAGAAAGACCTAAGTAGATTTAAAAGCATCCAAGATGTACAGATTGTTGACAACATACAAATGCATTCAGCATTTAAAACTCCAAGAGCACGTATTCCGCAGTGGAAGTTTCCAATCCCAGTCCAGGCTAAAAAGATCATTGAAATTAAGAATGAAGACAAAGCAATCATTACCTGGATCTTAAATGACATTTGTAATTATGCTTGTAGGTATTGCCCACCAGTATTACACGATGGAAAAAACCATTTGTTTAACTGGGATGTTGTTTCTCCTTTCCTTGACAGGTTATTTGAACAATATGGCAAGAACCGGCATTTGACATTTTCATTGAGCGGTGGAGAACCTACGCTAAGTCCTTTCTTCCCGGAGATGATTGAGCGTATTCACACTCTTGGTGGTACCGGTGGTATGACTACAAATCTTGTGCGTACTCCAAGATTTATTAAAGATAATTTTAAATATCTGACTTATGCGGCATGTAGCTTTCATCCAGCACAAGAGTTTCCCAATGGTACAGCAGATGAATGGTTGGAAAAAATTAAAATTGCCAGTTTAGAAACTCAAGTTGCGGCTCGTATTATGATGGATCCGTTGCATTGGGATAAATCTATAGAGTTCATTGAAAAACTTAAAAAGAAAACTACTGCTAAAATTGAAATTGTTTATATCGACGACCAGTATGGTGCAAGCAGGACCAAGTTGGCTAAAATTAATTACAGCGAAGAACAACTTGAATTTTTTAAAACATTTAAAGAAACACCAAGTCGATCATCTGCTGATTTGATTAGAATAACCAATCCAATATATAGAGATTTCCATGCAACTCCTGTCCAAGCAACCTTTGAAGATAACACCACTGAAAACATAACAAGTCCTCAGGGTCTAATCAACAAAGGACAGACAAACTTCTATGATTACTTGTGCAACATTGGTGCTGAAAGTTTATTCATTCATCAAAATGGACATATCAAACGTGGAAATTGTGATGTAGGCGGTGTTGTTGGCTCTGTAAAAGAATTTGATAAAATTAATTGGGACAGTTTTTCTCGCCCGGTTATCTGTAATAGTTTGCGTTGCCACTGTGGCGGCGACATTCCAGTTAGTAAGTGGAAGGGTATTTAAATGATTCTGGGTATCACTGCCCAGAATCATGATGCCAGTATGGCACTGATTGATGGAGATAAAATACTCTGGGCAGGGCACAGCGAACGCTATAGCAGAAAGAAAAACGATACTATGTTAGATGTTAACATGGTGCGTGAAATGCGTGAGTACGGCGAACCAACTCAAATTGTATGGTTTGAAAAGCCTTGGTCTAAGAATTTGCGTAGACTTTACTCGGGACAAAGACCTTGGATTGTAAATCCTCAAGATCAACTCAAACTTGTTGGGTTGGATAATTTGCCAATGGAGGTTGTTGGACACCATCATAGTCATGCGGCAGCTGGATACTACACAAGCGGATACAGTGATGCCGCAGTACTTGTAGTTGATGCCATTGGTGAATGGGATACTGTTAGCATCTGGGAAGGTCAGGCAAATAAATTAAAGTGTAAATGGCGACAGCGTTATCCCAATAGCATTGGATTGTTTTACACAGCATTTACTGATTATGTTGGCCTAAAGCCCAACGAAGAAGAATACATTCTTATGGGCATGGCAGCATATGGTTCTGTTGACCTAGTTCTTAAAAACCATATTAAGAATGAATTCTTTGAATATATTGAAGCACCAGATTTTAAACTAAGACATAACTTACATCGCGGATGTCGTTGGTGGACTGCACCATTAAACACCAATAAGTTTGATATTGCCGCATGTGTTCAGAGCATAGTTGAAGATTACCTGATAGAAACTGTAATTGGTATGAGCATGAATATCAAGAGCAAAAATCTTGTGTTCATGGGGGGAGTGGCATTAAATTGTGTTGCCAATGCTAGGCTTGCTCGCAGTCAAGTCTTTGACAACATTTGGATCATGCCTAACCCTGGTGATGCTGGTAGTGCTATTGGAGCAGTTGCCGTACATACCAAAGAGCACTTGACATGGAAGCATCCTTATCTTGGCACAGATATTGAACGTGAACTTGACATTGATGCTGTGGTCAAACGTCTACAGGCAGGAGAAGTAGTAGCAGTAGCAAATGGCAGAGCAGAGTTTGGACCAAGAGCGTTAGGCAATCGTAGTCTACTATGTGACCCGCGTGGACCCAAAGCCAAGTCTAGAATGAACGCTATTAAAAAGCGAGAACAGTTTAGACCATTTGCACCAGCAGTACTAAAAGAACATGCTGGTGCATACTTTGACATGCCTGTGTCCTCTAGTCCTTATATGCAGTTTGTAGCAAAGTGTACCAGCGGTGAACTGCCTGGAGTTTGTCATGTAGATGGAACAAGTAGGGTGCAAACTGTATCAAAAGATGACAATATAACTTTTAGAACATTATTGGAAGAGTGGAACAGAAAAAGCGGTTGTCCTGTATTAATGAATACAAGCCTTAACATCAAAGGTGAGCCCTTGGTAAACACCTGGGATGATGCACTGAAATTTCAAAATCTACATAATATACCAGTATATTGATAAGTATCGTTTTAAAGGATTTTCCAATGAAACGATTACTCGTCTTAGCACTTGTATTTTTTGCTAACATATCACATGCATGGGAACAACGTGCGCCATTGCCACTTGCCGCATGTAAAGTTCATGCCCCATATGGTTTTGCTGAAACAACCAGAGATGCAAAACCAATTTGCCGTGAAGCATATTTGGTTGCTTATGATGCACCTGTTAAAATTCCAGCGTATGTAAGTTATACGCTACTTCCAAAAAATGCATTAGGTTGCTGGCCACGCACAAATGCCTTTGTAGCAGACAAATCAGTTCCCAACGGTGCAAAGCCAGATGACTATGCTGGTACAGGCTATGACAAGGGCCATGCCGCTCCAGATGGTGACTTATCTTGGAGTGAACAAGTAGAGTACGAAAGTTTCCTAATGACCAACATGTATCCACAACACGGCAGTCTAAATCGTGGTATTTGGAAATTGTTAGAAACTAGTATTCGTGGTTGGGCTGTACAACATAATCAACCTTATACAATTTATGTAGGTGCATTCTATGGATCAGGCGATGAATTTATAGGTCCGGGTAAGGTTATTGTCCCACACGGTTATTATAAAATTGTAATTAACAATGCTACTAAGGAAATGGCTGGATGGAAATTCCCACATACCAAACCATATGTTAATCTAGGCAATGACCTTACTAAATTCCGTTCTCCAATTGCACAAATACAAAAGGAAGCCGGGGTAAAATATGAATATCCAACAGGTGCCAAGGAACTAGCTGTTGGATCAGAGTGGGCCGTGGATTTTGGTGCTTTGACCAACGCAAAGAGGGCCATTTGTAAATAAACTTGACAAGTTTCATAAATTTGAGTATAATAACCTTTATATTAAACCAATTTGGGGATTTTATGAAACTTCGTCTAATTTTAGCTAGTTTATTTGCAACACTACTGGTGGCCTGCGGCGGGGGTGGTGGACAAGCGGCTGTTACTCCTGTTGTTGATCCAGTACCACCCGCGGCAAAGGTTACATATAGTTTAAGTTCTTACGAAAACTCAAAGAATCCCGGATTTTATGTAGACCTACTACAATTAAATAAACAAATTAATGCTCGTTCCTTTTTCAAATATAATGATGATACTCAAGGTTTAATAACCACTAGCTTAAATTATTATTTGGATCGTCACACTGCTAACAATGCTCCTCCTGCAATATTAACAATGTGGAAACAGGTTAATGGATCGTGGACCACAAATCCCATAGTTGATGAATCTGTTCCAATGTGTATCCATCCTAGGAAAGTTCTACCAGCAGATTACAACCAAGATGGTGTGTTAGACTTTGTAATTGTTTGTCATGGATATGATACTATGCCTTTTCCCGGAGAACGCAATCGTATTGTGTTAAGCCAATCCAATGGTAGATACAAGACAGATTATCTTACAGCATCGGAATCTGACACAGGTTTTTATCACGGTGGCAGTGCAAACGATTTCAATGGCGACGGCTACCCTGATGTTGTTGTTACTACATTCAATGGCCTGGTTGTTTATATAAATGACAAGACTGGCAAGTTTGTTCGCTCAAGTGAATATGCATTTCCACCAACACAAAAAACAGTATTTCAAGTTGAAGCCATTGACGTAAACAACGATGGTAAATTTGATTTGGTGTATGGTGCAATTGAATGGGGTTATGCTGAACCAACAGCGATTGAACTAAACCCCGGTAATAATAAATTTACTGGTACACCTTCTATGGTAATACCCCCAGTTGATGGAGCCAGGATTGTATTAGATTTTGTATATTCTAAAAATACAAATTCTATATATGTTCTAAGAACAGGTGGAAGCTCTGAAGGTGCAAGCGACCTATACAAGGGAGTGTGGATTCAGAAATTTTCGTTGGCAGATAAAACCAGTTCCATTGCATATTCAAATCCTAATTTTATAGATTCTAGAAATGGATATTCAACGTGGATAGATTGGATCATTGAGCGTAACGGGTCTATCATGTCAGACTTTGGTAATATTATTTTTGTAAAGCAGTAAACAAATGAATTTTTCAAAAACATTCAAGCTTTATGTGTTTAAAGACAAAGGCACATCTGACCTTACCATTATGGTAAGCGAGCAATACGCACAAACATTTAATCTGCCTACACCAGTGTTACAAGAAATGCTCGAAACATATTATGCCGGAGAAGGCTTTGTTAAAGACATATCCAACCAGCACTGGCTTGTTCAACTTAAATGGCATACACCCGAACCTAGAGTTCCGTGCGCTTACGTTAGAATTTCAATTTATCACAATGGTATTGGCCACCAGTATAGAATTTCCCCCGATGACATGATAGCACTCAAGAAAGACCTCTTTTATCAACAAAATAACCGTATGTATTGGGATAAAGTATAATGTTAATGGCAAATTAATTTTTAAAAAATTAAGAATCGCCAAATACGGCACCGCTAGATAGGGCACATTGAGTGCCCTATTTCTTTGACTTTCAATAAGTATTTTGCTACAATAATAAGATGAAAGTTATCAATGTTATTGCTGGCCCAGGAGCAGGTAAAAGCACCTTAGCGTCAGGCTTGTATCATGAAGCAAAACGCCGTGGGTGGAATGTAGAATTAGTAACGGAAGTTGCTAAAGACCTAGTTTGGGAAGGCAGGCATTGTGCGCTGGAAAATCAAGCTTATGTATTCGGTCGTCAAGTACAAAGAATACACAGGCTTGCGGGACAAGTTGATTATGTAATAACCGACAGCCCGGTATTATTGAGTGCTATCTATGCTCCAGCAGATTATCCTGCAGAGTGGGAGCGGGTAGTAGTAGAACTCTGGAAGCGTTACGATAATCACGTGGCATTTCTAGGGCGCGGCCCGTGGTTCGATGATCGCGGCCGTGTGCATAACCTTGATGCAAGCATTGAGGTCGATCGACGGATTGCGGCGTTACTGGCGAAGCATAATATAACCTACACCCAGGTTGATTATGGATACAGTAACCCAGGTGAAGTCTTAGATGATATTTTATTGTCAAAGGCCTGACTGGAGGTAATCCTTATGAAAGGAGGTGTAACATGCACATGACCCTTAAGTTTTTCACGGGCATGTATAAGCAAGCGGCCTTACGTTTGCTAATAACGGTATTTTTAATGACTCTGACATTTGCGTTGTCTATTACAACAGCATCTGCAGAAGTTAAAAACAATTCAAAATCTCAAGACATAAGTCTTGTCTCAATACACGAATGGTTTGATAAACAAATAGTATTGCACGAAAACAAACACTGGGAGCAAGACGTTCTTAATTTAATACAAACTAATATTAATAACATTGGTGGAGTAAAAGAAGCACTTTCAGATAAACAGGTTCGCTGTTTAGCAGAAAATGTATACTATGAAAGTCGAGGTGAAGGCCTTGCTGGACAAGTTGCAGTTGCTAAAGTTACGTTAAATAGATTAGACGAAGGCTATGCAAAAACTGTATGTGGAGTAGTTAAACAGCGTGAAGCAGGCAACTGTCAGTTTTCGTGGGTGTGCAACAAAAACACTATATCGCCAAGTGGCTTCCTTTGGAGTCAGGCAGTTGGTGTTGCTCTTGTGGTACTCAATGAATCAGACAAGATAGAGGATCCGACTAACGGAGCCACCCACTTCCATGCTACATATATTAACTGGCAACCAGCATGGAAACGAGTCAAAGATTCGGTTCAACGAATTGGCAACCATGTTTTTTATAGAGTAAAATCAAAAGAGGAAAAATGAGAAGATTATATCCAGCTAGATTACTTGAAGTACGCGGTGCAGACACACTAGACGTAGAACTTGATCTTGGCTTCAATGTTTTTACCAAACAAAAAATTAGACTATTTGGTGTAGCAAGCTCAGGAAAAGACACCGAAGTTCGAATTGTCTTAACTGAATTGTGCAAAGATGGTTTGGTTATTGAACCAATTATTACAAAACGAGCAAAACTAGGCCGAGTCCTAGGTTGGGCATATATTGCCGACGAAGCAGGTGAACCCAAGGTTAACCTTAATGAAGCATTAGTAGACCAGGGTTTGGCCACAAGCTTCCAGGCCCCGTATGAGGAAGAGGACGAATGAAAGTTGAAACATCTGACAGAATAGTTGCCTACTTGGCACTAATAAGCGGCCTTAGCATATCAGTTGTGGCCGTATACTATTCGGTTGCAGGCTTAGTAAGCATTTTTGCTGCCGCAGTCATTCCTATTATTGTTATGGGTGTAGCACTTGAAATCAGTAAACTGATTGCTACCATTTGGCTAAAACTAAACTGGTCCCGTGCCCCATTCTTTATTAAGGCATACATGAGCATGGCAGTGGCCATTCTAATGATTATTACCAGCATGGGTATCTTTGGTTTTCTGAGCAAAGCACACAGTGATCAAAGTTTGGTAAGCGGCGATGTACAAAGTAGAATTGCCGTATATGATGAAAAAATTAAAACTTCACAGGACAACATAGATGCAAATCGCAAAGCACTTAAACAGCTCGATGAGGCAGTGGACCAAGTCATGGGCCGCTCGACTTCAGAAACGGGTGCGGATAAGGCCGTTGCTATACGCAAATCCCAAGCAAAGGAAAGAACTAGACTTCTTGCTGAAATTACAGCCGAGCAGAAAACAATTGCAGGACTACGAGAAGAACGAGCGCCTATTGCGGCTGAAGTACGCAAGGTTGAAGCAGAAGTAGGACCTATCAAATACATTGCGGCATTTGTCTATGGTGACAATCCTGACGCCAATGTGTTAGAAAAAGCAGTGACATGGGTGATTATTATTATAGTGTCAGTATTTGATCCATTAGCAGTCATCTTATTGTTAGCAAGTCAGTACAGCTTCCAATGGTTCCGCCAACAACGAGAAGAGGAGGGCAACAGCCCGTTAAGCCCAAGCGAAAGTTTGCCAGCTACTGTTGCACCACCTCCTGTACCAGAAACGTATAATGAAACTGTAGAAGAGACAATTGAAAAGAAAACTGTACCTGAGCCCTTTATCCCCGATACTAAGCTATGGCCATTCCCATCTAACTATACATCAACTAAGGCACCCAATGAAGCAGTAGTACAATCTGTAGAGGAACCTGCTGAAGAATTAGATACTATAAAAGCATATCCTTCAACAGAAGAAGAGATTGAAGAATATAATGAAGCCGTTGATAGTGCCAAGTCTGAAGCATTTGACAAAGATATTGAAACATCCACAGTCAATGACAATGATGCTTTAGAACGTCCGGGAGATTATCTAACCCCAGACAATACATTTGCACCACCAGGTACTCCCGGAGAAGCATGGACTGCTCCTACCAAATCCGAGCAACAAACAGAAAGTAAAATTGATAAAATATATAAGACAAGTGCAGAAGAACTAGCTAAACAGCAACGCAGTCGCGGCTGGTTCCAAGCAGTGTTTCCAAAGAAATCAGATTAAGGAAGTATTTTGAACGATTCTAATGTTTATGTTGTTAGTCCACCAACATTGTATATGCCTGGTGGAGGCATTGCAATATGTCTAATAGGTAGTGATAAAAAATGGCAAGACAAAGCCCTAACTACAATTGAAAAGGTAGTTCAGAATCAAATTACATTTTATGTAAATGAATCAGGTTCAAAAGACCCAAAGGCTTGGGTCTGGTATTGGCATGTGGTTGATAATTGTAATTTAATCATTGTTGATACATCAAGTTGTACTGAACAAGAAATACGCATGGCATTAGGACTTTGCAAATTAGATAATCCTGTTGTATTTTATGTGAAGGATGGTAACGACGAGTTTGTTGCTTTGCTCAATGCAATCGACGTTCCTTGCTTTGATGACTTGGATAACTTACCTGTATTATTAGAGGCAGCTTTTGGTGGATAAGTCAATATCACTCTATTGCAGTTTTTGCAATAAGCATAGGGACGAAGTCCAAGCACTAATTGCTGGGGACAAGGCATACATTTGCAACGAGTGTATTAATCTTTGCCTTGAAGCATTGGATTCAGACAAAGATAAAAATAAAAACATTGAGTTTAACGATACAACTACCCCTAGTGAAATTAAATCATATCTTGATAGATTTGTTGTTGGCCAAGACTCAGCAAAGATTGCACTGAGCGTCGCAGTTAGAAATCATTACAAAAGATTGCACTATAACATCTTTGGCAATCTTATTAAGAAAAGTAATGTACTATTGATTGGGCCAACGGGTAGTGGTAAGACATTGCTTGCTAAAAAATTAGCAGAGCGCCTTAATGTTCCGTTTGCTGTTGCTGATGCTACCACACTAACTGAAAGTGGTTATGTAGGTGACGACGTTGAAAGTATTATTCATCGTCTTGTTCAAAGTGCCGATGGTGACATTAAGAAAGCTGAAAAAGGTATTATCTACATTGACGAAATTGACAAGAAAGGTCGTAAGAGTGAAAGCGCAAGTATTACTCGTGACGTATCAGGCGAAGGTGTACAACAAGCATTGTTAAAATTAATAGAAGGTACCGAGTGTCGTGTACCAGTTAACGGTGGACGTAAACACCCGGGCAGTGAAGCAAACATTGTTAATACAAAAGATATACTGTTTATCCTTGGCGGCGCATTTGTTGGTCTCGAAGAAGAAGTAAAAAAGCGTGTGACCGGTGGGGTAAAAATTGGTTTTAATGCTACAGTAGAATCAGCAAAACAAAATGTTGATTCGTGGTTGTCTGCTGTTGAACCCGACGATTTTGTTAAGTTTGGTATGATTCCCGAGTTCATGGGACGTATACCAGTAATAACAACTCTCAATGAATTGTCGATTGAAGACTTGGTTAGAATTATGACTGAACCAGAAGATAGCATTGAAAAAGAATATTGTGCTATATTTGAAATGGATAAGGTATCTCTAGAATTTACACCCGAAGCAAGAAAAGCCATAGCCAAACTTGGTTTTATTAAAAAAACAGGCGCTCGTGGAATCAGGAGCATTGTTGAGAATATTCTGTTAAAAACACAGTTTAATCTACCCGAATTATCACATGAAGGATTAAGTAAAGTCATAATCAACGAAAAAGCAGTGGAGGACCACTTGCCTGTTATGATCTATAAAAATAAAGAAGTCATTGCAAGATGAGTAGAGACAAGCCAAGTTCCACAAGAAAGGGTGGAGCAAGAGTAGAAGTCAAGGATGGCAATGTTGACAAAGCTCTAAGAAAATTTAAGAACAAAATTCAGGAAAGCGGCCTATTAGAAGAAGTCCGCGAACGCATGGAGTATGTAAAACCATGTGTGCGTAGATTAAAAGATGAAAATCAAGCCCGTAGACGCTGGTTGCGTCAGGTTGAAAAAGATGAACTTGAAGGACGCAGACCAGCAAGAGAAGGTACAAGAAAAAGGTTATTTTAATACTTGACTTTCATGTCAATGATAAATACAATTGTAATGCTAATGCCATGAGGGTTAGCATTACAAGACAAGGCCCAAGAGGGGTTGTCAAATTAAAACTCGCTTAATAAAGGAGACTATATCATGTCAAATCTGCGACTATTCCCATCACACCACTTTGGTATCGGCTTCGATAACATTTTTAATGAACTCGAACGCTTAATGGCTACAAGCCCCCAAGGTAAAAGTACTTACCCACCAATCAATGTTGAGAAGATCAGTGACACTGCTACTCGCATCACTATGGCCGTCGCAGGCTTTAGTGAAGCTGATATTGATGTTACTCAACAAGAAAATATCCTTGTTGTAGAAGGTAAGAAATCAGAAGAGGAATCTGCTGATACTACTTTTGTTTACCGTGGTATTGCTAAACGAAATTTTAAACAAGAATTTGTATTAGCTGACCATGTTGAAGTAAAAACAGCAAGTCTCAAAGACGGTATGTTAGTCATTGATTTGGAACAACAAATTCCAGACCAACTACAACCTAAAAAAATTCCTTTAATAAAGGAATAAGATAATGTAAGGTAGCACCTGCTACCTTACTAAATAAAAATAGAATATGGATTTTTAAAATGAGCACAGCAGTAGACACAATTAAGAAAACAGAAAACATAGTAGGAGTAAAAGAGCCCGAACGTTACCGTGTTGTTATTTTAAACGACAACGCTACGCCTATGGAATTTGTAATTGAATTGCTAAAAGCAATTTTTCACCACAGCCATGATGCTTCTGTTAAAATCATGCTTGAAGTACATGAAAAAGGAAAAGGCACTGCTGGAATTTATAGCTACGAAGTTGCTGAACAAAAAGCACTTGAGTCTACACAGGTTGCTAGAACAAATGGTCACCCATTAGGGGTTAGTGTTGAACTCGTCTGATGAACTACCACCAAAGTTAATCATCGACATAGACGATACGTGTCTTGATACGCTTACTGCATTTGTAAAATGGCTAGCAGGACTAGATCGTTTAAGTAAAGTTTCCTCAGAAAAAATATCTGACAGGGAAAAACTTGGATCCTGGCTAGGCGTTAGTGATGAACACGCTGATTTATGGCTTAAAGAATTTACCGAATATTCTTGGCAATGGGGTGCTACCCTTCCATGTCTAGGAGCAGATACAGCACTGTCTAAAATTAAAAGTCGAGGTTGGCATATCATTGCTTTCAGTAGAGCAAGCAAAGACATGCATAGGGCAATATTACGCAGAGCAAATCTTGAACTACTTTTTCCTGGTATTTTCAACGATGTCTATGTGATGCACAAAGATGAAAATTTTTATCCAATTTTAAAAGGCTATGATTATAGTATTTGTATCACTGCTCTTGAATCAACAGCCATAGCCAGTGCTCAGGCAGGGCATGCTACATTTTTAATGAATCAGCCATGGAACCATGAATTTTCAGATATTCGCATCCGAAAGTTTAACAATTGGACTGATATAGAACAAGCACTACAACGGTATTTAAAGTAAGCTTTAATTGCTTCCTATAACTGTAGTTTATAACACCAGATGTATGACTAAATAGCTAGTACAGTTATCTGTACAGGCAGGAGTATACATGGTAGTTTTAGAACTAAAACAGTCTCCACGATACCAACTACATCAATTAGTAGGGGTGGCCAATAATATGGGCATAAAATGTCCATTTGTCGCTACCGAAAATCTTGCCAAAACAGTCTATCATTCTATCAATTCTTCCGTTTTTAGTAATGCTCTTACAATCCCTAAAATTATAGTCAGGGATTATAAGCATAGACAAATCTGGGGAGAGTGCGAAGGCCTACAACGCGGCAGTCGTTGGGGACCTTATTACACAAAAGCCATAAGGTTGCAAAAACACTGGCCCAATTTTAAAAAGTTTATTTCTGTAGTGGCCCATGAAATGGTCCATCAATGGGAATGGGAATATCACGGCGTTATGACCCACGGATACACAACATTTTTTGCCTGGGAAGAAAAGCTTCGCAGTAGAGGAATCAGATTGTGTATTTCTATGTAAATTGTATACAACATATTAACCATTGACTTTTCTGTTTGTTTGTGGTATAATAGCAAACATCAACGTTTCAATTTGAAAGTTATCAACAATGGATAATCAAGAAAAGACAAAGTTCCTCAAAGAAGGTGTACTTCCCCTCATTGATGCCTGGTCCTTGGTTGCTCTAGCTGATCGGATCAATGGCGGACAATACATTAAGTTTGCTGAGCTTGATCAAGAAACTGGCAATGTTAAGTTGAGGCCAAACAGAGATATTATTGCGGACCAAGTTAAACTTGGCATGGTCAATATTACAGATGAAGACCGTGCGTTAGCCCAGCAGTTAAACGAACACTTTCAATATATTGCCATGGATGCCATTACAGGCAAGATATCAGAGTTTGATCAAAAGATTTTAAATTTGATCACTGAAGAAAAAGTTAATGTTCGTATGGGTTTGGCTTATCTTGCTTGTATGCCCAGCAGGTATCGCAGGGAGTTGGTTAAAGAACGCAAAAAGGAAGAGCTAGACCTTGTTGCACGTACCAGTATCCATCAAGGCGAAATCGGCCAAAAGCTTAACCTAAAAGTTCGTGTGGTGGCAAAATATATGGGCCGAGCATTTCCAGGGAGTGTTGTTCGTGCCACAGATGGTACTAACATGTATTTTTGGTCCAGTAGCATGATGGTTGATATGTGGCCCGACTCACCTGAAGAATTCCCCATTGTTGGTGTTGTTAAAGCACATGGTAATGATCAGTTTGGTACAAAAGAAACCAGACTGACCAGAGTAAAGATTTTGTAATTTATAATCCTAGCAGGATTTTGATCTTACATGCTGGAAGTATAGATACTAATTAGTTGTATGCTAACACATCTTACTTCAACAACATCAGACTCTGTACGCAAACATATACCAATATATTCTAACTGGCCCAAGCCAGGAGTTAATTATCTTAATACAGTTGGACTTTGTCAGCACCCAATTGCATTTGATCAAAGTGTACAATGGTTTAAAGCAGTTGCTGAAGATTGCAATGTACAAGATATTTTTGCCGCTGATGCTCGTGGCTTTATTTGGGGTGCTCCAACTGCAAATCATTGTAAACTACCTTTGCATGTGGTAAGGAAGCCAGGTAAACTTCCTGGTGCCGTGTGGAGCCAAACTTATAATCTTGAGTATGGTACCGATACCCTGGAACTTTCAACAACCACTAACATTGGCAATCGCCCAATATTAATCATTGATGATGTACTTGCAACGGGCGGCACAGCAGAAGCAATTTGTAAATTATTGCATAATAACCTAGCTATCCCATATACTTCAATGAACGTGGCCGTATTGGTTAACCTCTCATTCTTACCAGGACAACGGTTGTTAGAAGAAAAAGGTGTTCGTGTTTTTGGATTAATAAATGACTGATCTAATTGTATTTGCACTCACAGACGAAGCGCCAAATCTTTTTAAAGAATATTCTAATGTACATTGCATTGGCGTAGGTAAAGTAAATGCCGCAATTAACACAATGCGCCTATGCCACTTGTATCATCCTAAGCGTATTATTAACATGGGCACTGCTGGTGGCATTACACTTGGCACAGGTGTTCATCGTATCAATACTGTATGGCAACATGATGTAAACTTGATGGCACTTGGTATGCAACCTGGCATTCACTTTAATGATCCAGAAAGTATGATTATCATGCCAGGCGTAGGCAAGACTTGTGCATCAGGTGACATCTTTATTACAGAACCCAACAAACTTCGTGTTGAGTGTGATGTAGTTGATATGGAGGCCTACAGTGTGGCCAAGGCTGCAAATAAACTAGGCATTGATATTGAAGTATGGAAATACATTAGCGATCCGGCAGATTCTGGCGCTGGCAAAACTTGGAAGGAACAAGTTGCCGCAGGCGAACCTTTATATAGGGAAGTCTTAAAAGAACTAAACGTAAAATTGGAAACTAAATGAGCGCACCAAGTGGTTATTCTGAAATGTTTGAATGGTGGGATGGAAATCCTGTAGGTGAAGATCGTGCTGGTTTAACAGTCGTGTTACACGATGGTAAAGTAATACCAGCTGACAGGGCACCATTTGATGTAGATCCTAGCGATATCATTGGCGTTGTTGGCGGAGACAATACATCAGTGGCCATTATCACACACGGTTCACCGGGTGAGTGGCACAACAAACACTTGAGGGATAGTGCCAACAGATTACTCTGGGAAAAACAGGTAATGGTAGAATGGTTAAGTGAAGGATTCAGACATTGGTATGAAGCTGACCGTATTCCCGACGGTACAGTACCACCACCAGATGCTGTATATCATACTATTAACCCACAAACCAAACATCCATTAATGAGAGAAATACTCAGTGAAGAATATAAAAATACAGGCAAGCCAATTGAACCTTATCTTCCTCGATGGGAAAGAAAGGAATGGGCTTTGGTAGTATTGCTTGGTAGAGTAATTGTTAGAGATAACAGCGTATGCAACTCACGATGGAAAAAATTATCAACAGCTTCAGGGCAACTTGGAGGAAAATCTGTTTCGGAGTGGCTAGTCCGGTAAAACCTGCTATTGCCATTAATCACATGACACCTAAGGAAAAACAAATCTCAATTCTAATCATGGGTGCATTAAAGGAAATGCTTAATGACAGTGAATACTGTTATGTTAGCTCAAAGCCCGAGTTTAGTCATATGAGGGAAGCTGGTGAAGAATTCATGCTAACGGTTATAAGACAAGCAGTCCCAATGTTGGCCGAAGCGCAAGCTGAAAGAAGAAAAGACGAAGCCGAGTCTTTGATGATGAAAAAGCTGTCGGATTGACAGCCTTTTCTTTATGCTTCTAAAGCACTATCCCAATATAGATAATCTCTCCAAGATTCGTGTAGATTACTTTGAGGCCTACGTTTTCCCCTAGCGTACAAGTCCCATGCAGTAGGAGGTACAGGTTTGTTGATCGGGAACATCTTGGCTTCATTTGGCAACTTTGATCCTTTTTTGTGATTGCAAGGACTGCAAGCCGCAACAACGTTTTGCCATGAACTTATACCACCATGTGCTCTTGGGATAACATGGTCAAATGTCAAATGACGAGCTTCAAACTCTCCTCCACAATATTGGCAAGTAAACTGGTCACGTAGATAAACATTGTATCTGCTGAATGTAGGAGTTTGGTCTCTTTTGACATAGTCTTTGAGAGCCACAACACTGGGCAAGCGCCAACTTTGCGTAGCACTATGAATTTCAACATCGTATTCTGCAACTACATTCACTCGATCAGAAAAGACTGATTTAATAGCGTCTTGCCAATTTATAGTACTTAATGGATGCATATGGACCGGTTGAAAATCGGCGTTGAGTAATAGTGCAGGGTATGCGTTTAATGCAATCATAACTTGAAAGGTTGTATAAGTTTACTTATCAAAAAAAATTTGACAATTGCTTCATTATACATTATAATAAACACATGATCAAGAAAAAGCTTGAAAAATCTAGTGTACACATGGACATGATTAATCATTGGCTACTGCAAATGCACGAAGCCATTGAAAATGATGTGAACCTAAGTACAGAGGACCAAGAATATCTAGAAGCTATAATTTATGGCAACATTGGCCATTTTCTAGAAAAATTCTTTGACTTTCCAGACTATAACAGTTATAATTGATCTTGGAGGTACCTATTATGAGTATGCATTTAGAAGGCCCATGGCTTAGTACAACAGGCAAACAGAAAGGCAAGCGTAAGTTTCGCAATGCCGCTGAGGCCCAAAAAGCCCGCCAGTTGGACCAAGAATGGCGCGAGTTACAAAAGCGTTGGGGCATTGAACAGGAAGAACGGAAACGCAGACGGGCCATGTCAGCGGCACCACTCTCCTATACCTTGAGTGCGCCGCCTGGTAGATCAACTTCTAGTCATATTCCTTCACGCAATACTGGTGAAGCAGGTACAAGCACAAATACTCCAATTAAGCAATATACTGGTACAAAGGTAAAGGGTATCGGTACCATGCACAAGTCTAATGCTGTGCCTATTTTTAGTGATGAAGAAGCTCGTGACATTAGCACGATGCGCCGTTAACAAAGGAAATTTATGATTAAGTCTTTTACTGCTATTAGACCAGCTTACATCTTTGATGCAAATAATCCCGAGCATCGTAAGTTATTTTATACATTTGAAAAAACAATGAAATGGTCACATTGTCCTTACCAGTGGGTCATTGATGATGATAGTGTAGATGTAGTTCACAATATTCGTAAGAAGATGATATCTTATTATATGCGGGCAGAATTTACAGTAAAAAAAGCAAAATCTGCACCAAAAAAACCCGTTTTAAAAATGCAGGACTTACAAAAGAAGAAAAAAGCCCAAAATTAACACTTTTTTGTAAAAAAACAACAAATTTATCCCAAAAAACCCTACTTTTTGTAGGGTTTTTCACAAAAGTGGTTGACTCTTGGTCCAGATCTATCTATAATACAAAGTATGTTAGGTAATAAGGAGCAAAAGATGAGCCACAAATACGCAGACAAATTTTACATTGACGAAACTAATGATGCTACAGGTCCAGTAGTGCGTTGGAACAGCAATGATCAAGTTCCTTTTAACGACATGTTAGAAGAATTCCAAAAAGCAGGTTTGGTTGATAGTTTGGTTGTTGCTAACAGCAACGAAGCCCGAGCACAAGAAACTCGTAAGTTTTTGGAAAATTATCGTGCCAACTATCGTGGTCCAAGCGATGAAGAAAAGCTCGAAGCCCGTGCAGAATTTGGTGCTGGTACCCGTGTTTACAATGTGATTACTGGCACTTCATACGTTGTTTAAAAACAACAAATAATAACCCGTTGAGTTGACGGGTTATTCAAAATACCGTATAATACATACATGTTCAGTAAAAAGGAGTCGGGCATGCAAGTTGTTCAAAGTTTTGGTATGTTTAGCGAAGCTGGTAATCCAAGCCATTAAGGTATTATCGAATACCATGCACATCGCAAAAGCCCCTGGGCCTTGGTTCAACAAAACCTGCGTGACTTGGCTGACTCAGATTACGAAAAGTTTGGCGAAGCAATGGACACCGCGGTTCGTGAAGTGGTTTACGAAGCGATTGGTGCTTACGATCGTGGCGAAGATTTTTACTGTTAAATCAAGGAGACTCAAATGGATTATGAATTAGAATTTGACTTTTTGTTCAACGTTTATACTGTTACCATCAATGGTGATGTAGTGCTCACTGGCACAGATGACTATGAGGAAGCACAGGAATACGCTGAACAATTGGCCCAAGAAATGTATCAAGCTTAACCAAGGAGACTCAAATGGATATCAAAGAAATCAACCGTGCCATCATCACTGGCAACTGTACAAACGATGAACTGACCAGCATCATCGATGCTGTCAAGTTTGCCCGAGCTCGATTAATGGACCAGACCAAACGTAGTCTGACTTTGGGCTCCAAGGTAAAATTCAACAGCACCAAACGCGGTCAGCCTGTGGTTGGTACTGTGGAAAAGATTGCCATCAAGTATGTTACAATTCGCGAAAATAAACCAGGTTCTTTTACCAGTGGTTTGTGGAAAGTGCCTGCTAACATGCTGGAAGTTGTTGCTTAAAACCAACACAAAATAACCCGGGTGGTTGACGGGTTATTGGTTCAGTGCTATAATACATACATACACAAACAAAACAGGAGTTTAAAATGGGTACACGTTCAAGAATTGGTGTCATGCACGGTGACAAAGTCAAAAGTGTTTACTGTCACTGGGACGGCTATTTGGCTCACAATGGTAAAATCTTGGAAAACAGCTACGACAGCTCTAAAGCAAACCACCTGGTAGCACTTGGTGACATGTCAAGTCTGTGCAACAACATTGAGATTCCTGACGGTGTTGAGCACTCGTTTGAAAAGCCAGCAGAAGACATTACTGTTTTTTACGGCCGTGACCGTGGCGAAACAGGTGCAGAGTTTAAAGTAGCACACACATTCACAGAGTTTCTGGAACAATGCGACAACTGTGGTGCAGAGTATTACTACATTATCAAAGATGGTGTTTGGTATTGCGGTACTACATACGAAAACACTCATCCATTGAGCCGGACATTGACAGCGTTAACAGATGCTATTGCCCAAGAAGAAAAGGAAACAGTATGAGCACGATGAAAGATTTGGCCTGGGACATTGAGCAACTGTATATTGATGGCATGAGCCCGAAGCAGATTGCAAGTGAGCTTGAGTGTCCAATTGAATTGGTATTGGGTTGGATTGAAAGTCAAGGGGTTGATGCATGACTGTATCAAATCGAGAACTCATTGCTCGCATTGAGTTTGGTATTAACCGACTTAAAACTGAATCTTTGACAACCAAGCAAGAGGCAGAAATTTTTCGAGCCATTGCTAGTATTGCAGGTGTTGCTCAACGTCGTAATGAGCAATTCCTAAAGCAGGAAGGTGAAAAGGTGTAACATGGAAAACAACGATCCTCTTAAAGGATATAAGATTCGTTGGATACAGGCATACAATCTCAATGGACCATTATCTAAATTAAATTTAGAAATGATAGCCAGGAAAATGATAGCAGAAATAAATGAAAATCAAATGCTAGAAGATTCTGAGTATAGAGAAGCAAAAGAAGTTATTAAACACATTAAGTCACTATAAGGAAACATCATGAAAACTAATCGCGAAAAAAACACAGAACACACCGCTCGTGCAAACAGCAAAGTTCGTCCTAAGTTGCCACAATATGATTTTGCGGCATTGGATGCAGTGATGCAATCTTGGGTAATGCCGGTAGTTACCGTAGATGAGGAAATTTACAGTCCTTACCTTGGTGCTGTATAAATGGCCTGGGTTGGTGTAATTATTCTAGCGGCTATTGGCCATCCCTGGTGGGCATTGTTTTTGGTATTCTGTATTCTAGCATTTGGAGATTAAGATGGGACTGGACATGTACTTGAATGCTCGACGCTTCTTGTGGCATACCGATCAAACTCTTGCTGACAATCTCAAACAGGTCATGCCAGAGCTTCCTGAACACATGCGAATCAAGGAAGTGATTATTGAAGCCATGTACTGGCGCAAAGCCAATGCAATCCACAAATGGTTTGTAGATAATGTACAAAATGGTCGGGACGAATGCCAGGAGACTGAAGTAAGCCTTGAACAACTTGAAAAGCTTCTTGATGTGATTGATTTGGTTCTAGATGATCCAAGTCTGGCACGTGATCTATTACCACCACATGCAGGTTTCTTTTTTGGTGGTACTGATGTTGATGACTGGTACTGGCAAGATCTAAGAGAGACCCAATCTAAGCTACAAGACCTGTTCACCCGAGACTGGAATAGTTGGGAATTTTATTATCAAGCAAGTTGGTAAAATAATAATTGACAAACTAAGTATTTTTTAATACAATATATACTTTACTAATCCCGCATTGTGTCGGGTAATGAAGGAGAAAGCAAATGGCAGTTAAGCGTCTTACACGCAAATTTACCGATGTGGTTGCTGAAGTTGAACGTCAACTCAAAGCACATTACGAAGTTACCGACAAGGACTTAGAAGCATGGCGTAATCGTGCCAAAGCTTTGGTCCATTTATTCCCACATAGCACCATGGTTGAGATTGAAGACCTGTGGATTGACTATGAAGTTCAGCGTGATGTTATTCATAAACACGTTATGAACATTATGAAAAAGTGGGACCCAAGGGTATGTAGCCCAGGTTCTGCATGTCGCATCAATGGCAAGATTTATTTGTATGATGCACAACACCGCACTTTGTCGGCCGCATTACTAGGTTACACCCAAGTGCCGTGTGCCATTGTTGACACTACAGATCCAAACTTTGCAAGTTATGCGTTTGAATTATTAAATGACACTGGAGTTAAGCGTCTAACCCCAGGCGACCTTCACCGTAATGCTCTAGTACGTTATAAAAATGGTAGTCGTGATAAAAAGGTTGTTGCCGCTAAAACTATGCAAGATCAATTTGATGTAGCAGGCATCGACTTACAAGACAAGAGCAGTCGTGCAAGTGACAATCTACGGGGTGAGAACGACTACTTCTTTAGTCACTTTAAGTATGCACAAAAGGGCATTGAAGTTGACGAGAAAGGTAAAGTGTTGTTAGAGATTCTTACAACTATCAAAGATGCGTTTCCCTTGCAAGAAGAAATTGATCAAGGTGTTTACATTGGCCTGTTGGAATTGTACAAGCTTTCTAAAGCCGAGGCCGCATCTTTACCTATTGGTTGGATGAAAACTTTACTTGACAGTGTTAAGAAAACCTTTAAGAGCTCTGCGCTTGTTCACAGTCGTGCTAAACTACAATGGACACACGTTCGGCCTGGTGCCAGTTGGAGTGCCCCGGAAGCAATGAGCAACTTCCTAAGGGAAATGCATATTCGTAATGGTGGTAAACTTGATTTGCCATACCATGGCGAAGGTTCTAAGATTGGTATCGAGGAAGGTAATATTGTTGACGGATTGATTCCGGAGGGGTTATGAACTTAAAAGAATCTCTTGAAAACTTTACGGCTCCAGTTTACGGCAAGACAAAACGTAGTCCTGCTACCTATAAAACAGTAGCAGAACATTGCACCAAACATATTGAGCGTTTAGTTAACGAATACCTCATGGTTAAGAATAATCAACAATTGTTGCGTGAAATTCGCAACGACATTGATTACTATTTGCGTAGGTACCACAAGTACTGTATCGAAGAACGCGATGGTATGGATGCTCACTATGTTGAGATTGGTGCAGACAATGAAACTGACTTTGAGCATTTAATTCCGGCGGCCCGTATTCGTGACTTGTTGTTAGCAAGTATTATTACAGTTGAACAAGCTCTTAATGTACCAACTGTGAAGTTGAGTCGTGCCAAACACATGGCTCTAAAGGATGCAGGTTGGGCTAGCCATACCCCAGACATGTGGTTGCCATTCAAGCGTTACTCAAATGTGTTTTCGGCAAGTTACCAAACTCATGATGGTACACTGGTTAATCCTGAAACATGGACACTTGAAAAGCATTTTGAGTATTTCAAACACTTGAAAATCTAAACAAAGTAGTGTATAATAGATTATGATAGATTATATCAATAGTATTGATCCAGGCATCTTAGAAGTATCAACCTTTAACAATGGTCCATATGCTAGTGGTGCTCTTTATTGGGACGCAAACAGCAGACAATATAAAGTTGTTGATGCTAATGGAAGCGCACAAACAATTCCACAGGGTAGTGCTAACATCAATGTTGGACCTAAGCTAAGAGAGATGATTGTTTGGTTTGAAAAGATGAGGGCAGAGGAAGAAGCTATCAAAGAGCTTTGTAAGCAATATCCAAACCTTGCAGAAGCCAAGAAGGAATTTGACGTACTATATAACATTGTAAAGGAACAGAAATGATTGTTGTTAAAAAATTAAAAATTGATGAAATGCTAATTGGAATGCCAGTACCAAAGCAAGCAGATGGAAACGGCAGTCACGGCAACATTGGATGCTATGTAGAGGAAGTGTTAAATTCAAATGGTTATCCTGTTAATAAGGGTGCTGGATGCGATATTAACATCAGTGGTGTTGATGTTGAAGTTAAAACAAGAAACATAGATTCAGATGCTCCACACACAGTAGGTTCTATGACATATGAAGAAATTTGTAATACACCATATGAGCAATCTAATGTCTGCAAAAAATTTCAACAGCAATATAGAGTATACTTTAAAAACGGTGAACCTGGCTTTATAGTTAAAGCAAAAGTTTGCCAGTTCACAGATGATTGTATTCAATCTCAGATTAAAAAATCATATGAAGAGGCTAGAACAATTTTAATATCCAACCCAAAGTATGCTAATTCACTTCCTTGGGTCACTGTTAAAGGATTTGCAAATTGTCCGGGTTATTTTGAAAAAACTAAAACAGGAACTAGCTGGGCATTTAGAGTAACAGATTCTGCAATGAAAGACTATGAATCAATCGACTCCAATAGACAATTTGTTAATGATGTTTTTAATTAATAGTGAGGACTAAATGATTTGGTTTGATAAAGAAACTATAGAACAGCGTAGGCAAGTTCTTAGTGAACAACTCAATGCAGGAATTGTAGAGGTTACCTTTACCAAGGTTGATGGCGAATTGCGTACCATGCCTTGTACTTTGCAACCTGCGTTATTACCTCAGGTGGCAATTGTTGAGGGTAAGAAAAAGAAAGAACCCAAGCTGGAAGTCATGAGCGTTTTTTGTACTGACAAACAACAGTGGAGGAGTTTTCGAGTAGATAACGTTATTAACATTAAGGACATTAATGACATTAAGGACATTAAGGCATCACCAGATGCTTAATAATACTGACAACATTCTACTGATTTTTTTAGGTTCCATTCTATTGCTGAGGATATTTATATTCTGGACAAATTGGCATTTTAAAAAGATGCAAGACGAAGTTGAAGCACAGATTGAAGACTTAAGGAATAAGTTTATTTTTCTCAAGATTGAAGAACACAATGGCATTCAATTTGCATATAACGCAACAAACAATGAATTTGTTTGTCAAGGTAACACATTTGATGAATTAAATGAAAACTTTGGTAAAAGGTTTCCTGGAGCAAAGGGTATTCTTGTAAAAGATGATGAGGTATTATTAAAATGATTTACACTGTTTTTAAGATAACCGAATTAGATCGCAAAGCTTTATTGTTGATCCAAGACAAGTCAAATGACAAAGTTTCATTGTCTGTGTTTGATGAGTCTACAGAAAATACACTCATGAGAATGGTTGAACCAACAGTAGAGAATCTAGAAAGGGCTCTTAGAATTTTAAAAGGTGAAATCCGTGGCTAAACAATGGATTGTGTTATTTGATACACTGGGAGTTGACACCCTTATTCCTTGGGATGATCTTAAAGGGGAAGACATGTTAGCAATATTGTCAGGTAAGAAACCAAAAGATCATGCAGGTCAACGTGTTAACATGATGATCATGCGAGCCAAGGCTAATCACCAACGCTTTCCTGAAGTATGGGCATATGATACAGAAGATGATTTCACGTACGAAGACATGCGTGAGATGTGGACAGACTCTCCACAAGTGGTAGCAGATTCGGTCAGAGAGAAGGGCACAAATCTGTTCAAGTATGCCAAAGAAAAGTCAGTGATTGTTTAATTTTTTATTCGGTCTTTGATTATTTTAATTACATCATTGCTCAACACAACTTCGTAATGGTTTAGTGACATTTCAATTAGTTCTATGTCTTGCCTGGCCCGCATACTATCAATTGTAACAACACCATCGTTTGGTTCAAGTATCCAAGGACTCTTGCCTACAGTGGTGACAATGTTGGTCCAATTGTTAGGGGCTGGAATTTTTGCTACATCACTCATTGGGCGACTCATTGTGCCAATGTCACGCATGAGTCTGCTAAATGGCAGGAAGTATTTTGCATAATCGGCTTGAATACAGCCGCCATATGGTGTACTAAGAGTAACACCACCCAATACTTCACCTGCAAAACGATTTGCCAAATGAAGCGCATATATTCCACCTAAACTATGTGCAATAAAAAATATCTTGTCACATGATTCAATGGACTTTTCCATTTTAATTAAATTGTTTTCAAAACCACTTGAACTCGAGTATTCTAGTACAAGGTCCTTAATTTTGATGTTTTGGCGAATGTAATTGAAACTTTCACCTGTAGCACTAGCGCCGTGGATATAAACAATCATTCAAAATTCCCTTTTACCGTTGACATTAGTCAGAACTAGTGTTATACTTATCGTATGAAACCCAAATACATCAAAGCACACATGGAAGTGGCAGGTACTTATGCCCGTCTCAGCACAGCTAGACGACTGCAAGTGGGTGCTATTGTAGTTAAAGATGACAGGATCATTAGCATTGGTTATAATGGAATGCCCAGTGGTTGGGACAACAACTGTGAAGATGAAGTAACTGAAATCCAGCCCGAGTATGGTGTTGGTTCTATACTAGTCAAGACAGGAGAACTGGTAACCAAACCTGAAGTTCTTCATGCAGAAGCAAATGCCATTGCAAAGGTAGCACGTAGTCCAGAGTCATCTGAAAATGCAGTAATCTTTGTTACCCATGCACCTTGTATTGAATGTGCTAAATTGATATACCAAAGTGGTATTAAACAGGTGTTTTATCGGGATAATTATAGAAGTGAAGCCGGCATTGTATTTTTAAAGCAAGCAGGAATTACAATTAACAAGGTAGAAGAATAAATGGCACATCACACACATTACTGGTCATGCAGTCCTTTTGCAGATTGGCTTCGCGGCACTAAGAAATTAAGTGCAGGCACAGCTGAAGAATGGGATGACTGGACTACTCGGGCACAGATGAAGCACAACTTCCGCTACTGGTTGGCAGAAGAGGGACTTGGACATATCCAGGATTTTGTAACATGGCCTGTAAGGAAAATTTATGATATCAAGTACTACATTAACAACCGTTGGGTTAGTCGCACTCATGGTCTTACCGCTCATCCCCGAGATATTAAACCTGGCCAGTGGCAAGACGTAGGGAACCGCTTTTTACCTTGCTTATTCAATGAGCTTGTGGACTTTGTTGAGATAGAAACTGCATGGAGTCATATTGCTTGGGGCGACGAACAAGCTCGTGCCAAGTATAATCCTCCATTTTGGGCCAGTGGCTGGTTCCGTTGGAGAACATGGCGTTGCCCTCAAGCAGGTTTAGATCATCTCGATTGGGCAATGACTTTAACCAACAGCGATTGGCTGGAGCCTGATCATCCCGAATATGGTAAGCCCACGCTACAGGCAGTTCGTGCTCAAGAGATTAAAGAGCTATACACATGGTGGACTGTTACATATCGTAATCGTCCAGATCCGTATGATGCTAGTGGTTGGACTGAGTATTGCGAAGCAAGTCGCATTGCCAATGGTGGCAAGTTGAGTTTTAGCAGTGACAAAACACCTGAACTTAAAAAGATGAGTGACAAGGCTCATAAGTTGCTACAAAAAATTGAAGCCGCTTATGAAAAAGAAGATGAAGCTATGATGATTCGACTTATTAAGGCAAGAGATTCGCTGTGGACTTGAATACAAATTACTGTAGGTGCAATGAAAAGAAATCATATTCAGAAAAGTATGATGCCTATTACTGTAAATCTTGCAATAAGTGGTTGGAGTCAACATGTAATGACCCAAAATGTGAATTTTGTATAAGTAGGCCAGATGTGCCTGAAACGAGGATTGAACAATGACAATGCCAGATGAACGCTATCGCGCTATGCTTGAAGGCATGCGTCTTATTGAAGATTTACTTATTCCGCAGGTTACTCCTCGGGTGCCAGGACAAATTCGAGAACGAGCTCGTTGGATAATGCGACACTATCCTAATCGATTTGAACTAGAAGCTATGTCTACTCAAATTCCCGACATGCTTGCAACAAAAGACTTTAACGGAAACAACATAAAATGAAATCGTGGACCATCACTGTTGAAGAGAATCCGGATAATCCGGAAGAGCTTATATTGCCATTTCCAGAAGATTTTCTTAAAGAAACAGGATGGGCAGAAGGTGATACCTTAGAGTGGATTGACAACAAAAATGGCACTTGGTCATTAAAGAAACTGGAAGTTACCAATGGCAAATGAAATGAACATCCGAGCGCCGGGCAATCACGTTATGGTTGACTTGGAGACACTTGGTACAAAGCCAAATAGTTTAATGCTTACTATTGGCGCAATTCGTTTTAACCCTTTTGCAGATGACACAGATAATCCAATGGAGACTATGGATACATTTTATCGTCGTGTTAGCTTTGAAAGTTTTGAAGGATTAGATCATGTTATTGATGATGCCACATTAGCATGGTGGGGTAACCAAAACGAAGAAGTTAGAGCAGAAGCATTTGCTGAAGATGATAGGCACAGTATACAAGATGTTTTGCGAGACTTTCACAAGTGGTGTGGAGGCATTGATGCAATATGGGCCAATGGCACTGGATTTGACTTGAACATACTTGAACACTTTAGTAGAGAATTAAAACGTGGAGTTGCTTGGAACTACTGGCAAGCCCGTGATGCACGAACTTTATATGCACTTGTACCAGGACTTGAACGACCACAGGGAGCCGCTCACCACGCACTTTGGGATTGTTGGAGTCAGTTGGTTGGCGTTCAGCGAGCATTTAAAGCATTAGGTATTAACGAACTAAGAAATCGTTAATAAATATGACAGCGGCCTTTCTGGCATTCATCCCGCTATACAAATTCTGCAAGCCTATGCTATAATTTAACATAGGAGAATAAGATGGCATTACAACCAGTTGTATACAAATACACAAGTACAAAAGAGTACCATGACGCATTTCCATGCGCTTACCGACAGTGGAGAGCAGATAGCCATTGCAATCTAATCCACGGCTATTCATTTAGCATGAAGTTCTATTTCGGAACCAATGATCTGGACGTTCGTAACTGGGCGGCAGACTATGGAGGACTTAAAGAACTTAAAAAGACGTTAGAAGACCAGTTTGATCATACACTTATTGTAGCGCAAGATGATCCGGAAATGGAAACATACAATTTGTTAGTAGAAAAGAAGATGGCAAAAGTAGTTGTGCTTCCTAAATTAGGCTGTGAAGGTCTCAGTGACATGTTGTACAAATATGTTAACGGAGTTTATATTCCTGAGATGTGGGGACCAGGTGAAGCGGCTCGCTTGTGGTGCTATCGGGTTGAAGTTAGAGAAACACAAAGTAATATGGCTTTCCGCGAAGGCCATCGCGAGTGGAACGAGGACTTGTTTGCGTGATCAAGAACGTGCCATTATCCAGCTTCTATCAAGTGTTTTCTGTACTTGACTCTGATAAACCAAGCCAGGTATGGGCTATACAGCTAGAGGGTGATGGAATTCCCGGGCTCATGATTGATGATTGTGTTGAAAAGTCACATGGTTGGAGCGGCTGGGCGTTTGAAGCAGGACCTAACCAAGAATCTAAGCCTTATATGTTGTTCGAGCAAGAGCATGATGCTATTTTTGCTAAATTAATATATGGGGAACATATAAATGTCAATTAAATCTTTTTTAGGCAAGCAAATTGACAACGATAAAGCTATCACCAGTGATACTTTAGTCGTAAGGCCAATGCACAATGCTGAGTACCTCAGTCAGCTAACTAAAAAAGAAGTAATTGCTTACGGACATCAGCACTCTATTGTGTTTAACAGTCGTAAGAAAAAAGAAGAGATAATTGAAATTATTCTAAGGTCATAATATGCAAATTAAAATTACAGATTCAGCAATCAACAGAGTTAGAGAAATTGCCATTGATGAGGGCAATGCAAGCTTACCATTACGTATCTTTGTACAAGGTGGTGGATGTAGCGGTATGGAGTACGGCTTTACATTTGACGAAGAAAAAAACGAAGATGATTTTGAATTAGAACAAGATGGTGTTAAGATTCTAGTTGATTCAATGAGTATGCAATATCTATCCTCAGCAGTCATTGATTTTAAAGATGATATTACAGGCAGTCGCTTTGTAATTGATAATCCAAATGCTCAAACAACATGTGGGTGTGGCAGTAGCTTTTCACCTTCTATGCCATTTTAAGGTTGACTATGTTTGCACCATACTATACAATGACATTTGATGAACTAATGACTAAACAAGCAGAAATTACTAAAAAGTATAATGCGGCCTATTCAGCTGGTGCCAGCCAGGAAGTTATGAATCAAATGTATGCCCATATGGAAGCTATTAAACATGCTATGTGGGAATTGGGTTATAAGAGAAAAATGGATTCTGACAAAGACAGTGATCCTTTTAAAGATAGTATTATTAACTAATGAGTGTAAAATTGACCGATTCGGATCTTATTGAATTGCTTTATCAAGACAAGAGCGGCCCAGTACTTGTCAGCCCTGAGGTTATGTCATTGTATGACTGCGGATGTAAAGAACTAGGTCTTGACATTAGATTCACACCTGGCATTGATCTTGCACCAGAAGAAGCAGTAACGCAATGGTCCATGCCCGAGCATTATCAAAACTTAGATTTAGATTTATTCTTTGCTGAGAAGATTTCAACAGTGGAAGAAGCTGAGCGTGTTGTATTAGAACTACAGTTATTTCAAGAGCGTAACTTAACTCATATGTTGCGTTTTATGATTTACATGGTTCAAGTAATGAAAGACAATAAAATTGTGTGGGGTGTAGGTCGAGGAAGCTCTGTTAGTTCCTTTTTACTTTATTTGGTAGGACTACACCAGATTAATCCAATTAAGTATAACTTAGGAATAGAGGAATTTATCAGATGAGCAGATATAAAACACATCGAGGACGAGAATTTAACATGGCCGCGTTTGTTGAACAAAACGGAAATGTAAGAGCAGTAAGCAACATCTCAATGAATGCACGTGGAGACATTATAGATGCCAAGGGAAATGTTAAAATTCCAAGCCAGACCATTTCCAGAGCTACATCTGTAATTAAATCTAACGAGAAACAAAGTGTTAGTTTAAAAGCAGATGAAAACATTGCTCCTGTAAAAAATGCTCCTGTTGTCGAAGACCTTACTCCAGTAAATGAACCAGTGACAATTGTGTCAGAATCCGAAGTCAATACACCCGAAGGTCCTGCCATTGAAATCACATACTCAGATGGAAGTATGGAAGTTATCTTAAAGGAACAAGATGAGTAAAATTAAACCATTACCAAAAAGAATTCTTGCTGAATTGCTTGGGCTAGGAGAACGTGTATCTTCTGGCGGTATTGTGCTAAAGTCGGATAACGGTAAAGACCATGGAGTACGACCACGCTGGGCAAAAGTTAAATTAGTCGGAGAAGACATTGATTGGGTACAGCCTGGTCAATATGTATTAGTAGCACATGGTAGATGGAGTCGCCAGTTTGAATGTGAACACAATGGCGAAAAGCTAAAGCTAGTCCATCTTGACAATAACGAAATCTTATTAGCAAGCGATGATGAGCCAGACGAAGTGTAAAACCTGTAGACAAGAATATTCTCCTCTTTGCGACTGGAGGCAAGGTCGATGTCCACAACATCTTAGCCTAGCAGAACAGATCATTAACGATCCATTCAAAGCTAGATTCCTTAACCTTATTAACTCAGTACGAGGTTTATTTGAAAGACGTAAGCATTAACGATGTCATTTGGGACATTCAACGCATAGGCTATAAAGCCACCGACCCTTACATGGATGGGTACTTCCAGTGGGGACAAAAACAAAAGCTCTATCAAATTCTTTGGGAAGTGGAGCGTCAATTAAAAAAGTGTTCTACATTTGCACCCGAAGAAGATTGGTTACAAGAGCACAGTGAAGAAGTTATGCTAGAAACACTAAAAGGAACACGATGACAAATGTAATCTTAACGCAAAAGCAAATCCGCGAGTTGGCTCAACTTGCTGAACACTTTAAAGAAGTAGACGCATTCAAAATAAGCAGTGCCAGCACTAGTGGCATAGGTCCAACTGTAAAAGTATCGTTTGATCTGTTTGACAATAAAAACACAACTGTTGACATTACCGATTTTGACAGTTGGTAATTGGTTAAACTAAAAACTAATAACGTTGACAATCTGCATCCTATCTGCTACAATAAAGCATGCAGAAGATAAAATCTCAAAAACACATTGATCCAACAACAACTCATAAAGAATTGTTGGGTAGAATCTTAAAAGAAGGACAGTATGTTGCTGTATCTGATGGTGGCCTCCATGTTGCCAAAGTATTGAGATTTACGCCCAAGAAGGTAGAGATTGAATTAATAGATCGCAAATTTAGATTTAAGTGTTTAAAATATGCAAACGAAATGGTGCTTCTTGAAGGTGAAGAAATTTTTATGTGGGTTTTAACTAACGGTGGATAATGATGAAAGAACTATGGGTTGAAAAGTATCGTCCAAGTGGCGTAGATGATTATGTATGGATTGACAACGAACAGAAGCACATGGTGCAGACTTGGATCAAAGATCAATATATTCCACATTTGTTGTTAGCAGGCAAAGCAGGATCTGGCAAGACAACATTGGCCAAGGTACTTGTAAACGAACTGGGCGTTGACCCTAGTGAGTTTTTGCACATTAACGCAAGTCGTGATAACGGTGTCGACTTCTTGCGTAACAAGATCAACAACTTCTGTAGTACAATGAGCATGGGGCCATTTAAGGTGGTGCTACTAGATGAGGCTGATTACATTACACCACCAGCACAAGGCATCTTGCGTGGCATGTTAGAACAGTATCATGAGGGTGTGCGATTTATTTTAACTTGCAACTATCCCAACAAGATTATTCCAGCGTTGCACAGTCGATTGCAGACTATTTCATTTAAGACGCTAGACGAAACAGACTTTACTCGTAGACTGGCTACTATTCTTGTGACAGAAGGTATTGAACTTGATGCAGACACTTTACAAATGTATGTAAAGGCCTGCTACCCAGATTTGCGTAAAGCAATTAATACAGTACAAATGCGAAGTACAAGTGGAAAACTTGAAGCCGCAAAAGTAGAAGACAGTGAAAGTGATTATAAGATTGCCATGGTAGAATTATTCCGTCAAGGTAGGTTACGTGAAGCACGTAACTTAATCATCAAACAAATCACACTTGAAGAATATGATGACATGTTCCGCTTCATGTATCGCAACTTAGACCTTTGGGGAGCCAATGAGGATACACAAGACCAGGCACTATTGCTAATTCGCAAAGGCATGGTAAATCATGGCTTGGCAGCAGATCCAGAAATTAATCTTAGTGCTACATTTGTAGAACTAGAACGCCTGGCAAGAAGTAACAATTGAAAATTAAGGAAATTACAATGGAAAAAGTTTTACTCACAGACGTAGATGGCGTGTTGTTAGATTGGGAAGTAAGTTTTACAAGTTGGATGAAGCAACAAGGTTACACCAAGAAACCTGGCACCGAAGATCAATACAGTGTAGGTAAAATATACGGAGTTAGTCAAGATGAAGGTACAAATTTTATTGCAAGATTTAATTCAAGCAGTGATTTCGGAGGCCTTGTACCTTGGAAAGACAGCGTAGAGTATATGCTTCGTTTCAAAGCAGAAGGTTGGAAAATTATCACAATTACCACTGCTGGTGAACATCCTTGGACATATGGTCTACGCAAAGATAATTTTGAAAAAGTATTTGGTCCCGGAGTAATTGATGAACTTTATGTATTACCATTGCATGGAGATAAGGGTGTTCAGCTTCAAAATTATCAAGACACAGGATACTATTGGATTGAGGACAAACCAAGCAATGCTGAATTAGGTTACAAGTATGGACTAAACCCATTGCTTATGAACAATCAACATAATCGTTCTTATCACGGACCTGTACCCAGGATTGATAACTGGGCACAGGCCTATAAGATTATAACAGGTTAATTGTTATAGATACCTAGTATTTGTGCTACAGCAGGGTGACGTTCAACATGATTCATTTCAAACTTCACTACTGCTAATCTGTTAGCGTTTTTACTATCTAGCATTTTTTCCATAAAGTCTTTTAAACCGTTGTGTTCATAACCGCGGTCATGTTGCTCTAAGTCGCCTGTAATAATAAACTTACTACCATCACCAATACGTGTCAGTAACATTTTCATTTGGCTTGGAGTTGCGTTCTGCATTTCGTCTGCTAACACTACGCTACGAGTAAAAGTACGGCCACGCATATAGGCCAATGGTGCAACTTCAATAACACCTTCTTGTATCATACCCTCAATTTGTTTAGAATTCCAGTATTCGCGGAATACATCAAATACAGGGCGAGTCCAGGGAGCCATCTTACTCATCAAGTCACCAGGTAAGAAGCCATGTTGTTCGTCAACACTGACCGCAGGACGGGTTACAACAATCCTATCAATTGCACCCATTTTTAGCTGTTTAACAGCCCACAATGTGGCCAAGAGTGTTTTACCTGTACCAGCTGGGCCAAGTGCAAACACCATGTTTTTGTTGTGATTTTCTAAGTGTGCAAGATAGTCTTCTTGACGTAAATTACGCGGAGTAATTTCAACTTTCTTATACTTTGAAGGTTTGTCTTCATGCTCTCTAAAATGGTTTAAATCGATGACTGCGTTACCATTAAACGCCGCTTTACGGTCCTGTTGGGCACGTTTCTGCTGTTTAGCTCTCATCTTGCTCCTTACAATATTGATATTGTTGTTGGGCTGATTGCATTAAATCGACTTGATTAATAATTTGACTTTCAACCCAACAGTTGGGTTGATTCATCGTTGAACCAAAAGTATTTAACACCTAGTGTCAAGATGGCTTAGTTTATGGCAGTAATATGCTAAATATATTAATATGTTAAAACAACACACAATCTATCAAAACCTAGACTCTATACACCGTAGTCCCAATGTCATCGATACCTTGGTTGAAATCGATCGTATTTTTGACCGCTTAGATGTATATTCTTATGAAAACTGGATTAAAGGCGAAATTGTTGACGGTCCCTTTACTGAACGTCATTGGGTAGAATTTACACTAATGTACCCAAAGAAACTAATGCCAAATCCAGATGCTGCCATGCGCCTAATTAAGAACGGATGCAAGGTTAAAATGGGCGAAGATGAGTTAGAAACATTTAGCAAGGTAAGCGGTCCAGATGACATTGTAAGCACAGTTGATGGACAACGCATACCAAAAACAATTAAACGCAAGGTTTACTTGGTTAACATTCGTATTCCTAAAACCTTGTTAGATGTTAGTGAAGATATCAAAGACACTGATGATATTGACTATGACAGCATTGAATCAGCATACGATGAAGAACTAGATGGTGAACAAGGTCTACAAAAAGAAGATAACAGCATGAACGGAGAACTACCAAGTGAAGAAGTTCAAGCTTAACGAGAATCTTCGCGCAGAGGAACTTCGCGACACAGTTGATCAACTTATTGAAATTGATCGCTATAAACCAAAATTGGGCACCGACGAAAGCACAATAGTCATTGCTTTTAAAACCACATCTTTGGATGCGGCTAAAGATTTGGGTGCATTTTTAGAATGGTCTCCGGTCAATGTTGATGATGTAGAAGTAAGCGAAGCCAGCGATGATAATGGTAAGTTCCATGTTTATATTGAGTTAAAACGAATCCCTGGCATAAATGATAAGATTATGAAAATCGTCAATGACATTGAACATGTTACAGGTCCAGAAGAATGGAAGTTTGTCTCCATGGATGGACAACGAGATGACTTGACAATTGAGAATTTAAACTATAAAATAATACAAGATCCAAAGATTTACGCTTTACCTCCAGAAAGTAGAGATTGGTATTTGCGTATGAAAAATCTAACAAAATATTAATAGTTGTGGCAAAACAAGAAAACGTTTTAATGAAAGGGCGGATAGTAGAGGCCCTTCCGAATGCAGTATTTAAAGTTGAACTGGAAACAGGTCATTCGATTTTAGGGCACTTGGCTGGTAAGTTACGTGTGAACAAAATTACCATTATTCCTGGTGATTTAGTAGACTTAGAAATAAGTCCTTACGATGTAACAAAAGGTCGAATCATGTTCCGTCACAAAGGATAAATTACAATATGTGGATACTGAACTGGTTACCTGATTTTGTATTTCACCTAATCTTAATTGTAGGTGTATTGGCCCTTCTAACAGGTTGGGCATTACGTATGGTACCAGTAGTGGCCAAATACTCATTACCTATACAAGTTGCAGGTGTATTGTTTACTATACTTGGTGTGTGGTACGAAGGTGGCATTGCTAAAGATACCGAGTGGAAAGCAAGAGTAGCAGAACTAGAAAACAAAATTGCCGAAAGCAAAGTAGAGTCAGCCAAGGTCAATACCAAGGTTGTTACCAAGATAGTTACAAGAACACAAATAGTAGAGAAAAAAGGCGATGTTGTTAAAGAATACATTGACCGCGAAGTAGCATCCAGTGATGCAAACTGTAAAATACCATCTGCCGCTATTAAAGCACACGATGCTGGCGCTAGTGGTAAGAACATTGAAGATGTTGTACTAAGCGCAGACAGCACAATCAAAACAAACGAAATCAACAAGGCCGCAGAGCCTAAGGCTAAGAAATCATGGCGAGACTTTTTACCAAAATAATTGTAGCATCAACTGTATTGGTCTTAACTGGCTGTGCGACAGTTTCAGTGCCTGTTGCTAGACAGTTTCCCGAGGCTCCACCGGAACTTATGTCCGAGTGCGGTAACCTAGACCTAATTGGCAAGCAAGAAGTCAAACTAAGCGAGCTAATGACTACTGTTACTAAAAACTATACCAAATACCATAAATGTGCTGAATTAACCAGTGCATGGCAAGAGTGGTATAAGGATCAAAAGCAGATTTTTGAATCTGTCAAATAACTTTCACTCAGTATCTTCGGCATACTGAACAACATGGACTATTACAAGGTTTTAGGTTTAACACGTAGCGCAAGTGACGATGAAGTTAAACAAGCATATCGGAAGCTAGCGATGAAACATCACCCTGACCGCGGCGGTGATGAAAATGAATTCAAAAAAATCAAAGAAGCATACGAAGCTATTACATCTGGTCAGGCTTCACAGGAGTCTTTCAATAATGCCAGTGGGTTCAAAGACTTTGGTAATTTCTTTAACATGGGCAGACATGCTAATCCAGGAAACTTTGGATTCCATTGGGAAGCAAAAGATGTTAAGAATCCGGATATAACAATTAGTATACAAGCAACCTTGGAAGAAGCACACAACGGATTTACAAAAGTTGTAGATTTTACAACACCCGAAGGAACAGTTAAAGAAATTACCGTAACCTTTCCGGCTGGTTCATCTAAAGATATTAAGATACGCTATGCTGGCGGAGGAGCACAAATGCTTCCACAACGACCGCCAGGTGACCTTTATGCTAGATTGGACATTATGCCACATGCAGTTTGGAAGATTAACGCAAACAGTCATCACGATTTAGTAACATCATACAAAATCAATGTCCTAGAAGCAATGTTTGGCAGGTCAATAACTGTTAAAGAAATTGGCGGATCAGAAATAGAAGTTACAATACCCCCTGGTACTCAACCTGGTACCCAGCTTAGGCTCAAGAATCGTGGGCTAAATATTCGTGGCTCCAGTCTAAGAGGCAATGCTTTTATTAAAGTAGAAGTAGAAATACCAAGACTCGATCCTGAAGATAAGAACAGACTAATTGTTGACATATTGAATAAAATTTAATAAAATAGTTAAATGCTAGGCTGGCAGATTTTCATAACTTAAAAAGGTAATTATGGCCCAAGAACAAGAAAATAACAATCGTATCAACGAAGTTATTGCTCGTGCGTTCCAAGACGCACTTAGTAGAGAGCATGAATATGTTACATTGGAGCATATTTTAAGAGTCATGCTTGAAGAAGAGGATATACGAGATGTCTTAACCGAGCTCGACGTAGATGTTATGTCTTTGGTAGAAGAGATTAACGATTGGTTACGAATCCAGGAAGACATTCGTGTTGAAGGCGTAACCAAGCCTCGCAAAACAGCCACATTGGAACGTTGTTTTAATCGCGCATATACACAGGCAATCTTCACTGGGCGCGGCCATATGGAGCCGTTAGATTTGCTTATTAGCATGACCAGTGAAAAAAATAGTCATGCTAACTTCTTCTTGGCAAAAAATGGTATTAATAAAGAAACTATTCTTAATTATGTTAGCAAATTAAAAGATGGACATAGTAAAGAAAGTAAAACAGCCAAAAAACGTGACAGTGAAAAGATTCTAGGCAAATATACAACCAACTTAAACAAGAGTGCCGAGAAACAACTTATTGATCCTTTAATTGGTCGTGAAAAGGAAGTGTTCCGCTTGGCGCAAACGCTTACTCGTAAAAAGAAAAATAATGCTATCATGGTTGGTGAACCGGGTGTAGGTAAAACAGCCATTGTAGAAGGACTTGCTGTTGCTATTATCCGCAATGAAGTTCCTGATGTACTTAAAAAGAAAGTAATTTATAGTTTAGACATTGGCAAATTACTTGCTGGTACAAGATATCGCGGTGACTTTGAAGAACGTATGCAACATGTGCTAGAAGCATTAGAAGAACGAGATGACGTAATCTTGTTCATTGATGAAATCCACATGATTATGGGTGCTGGTGCTGGTGGGCAAGGTAGCATGGACGTTGCTAACTTGTTAAAGCCATCCCTGGAAAAGGGCAAGCTTCGTTGTGTTGGTAGTACAACTTATGAAGAATTCCGCGAACACTTTGAGAAAGATCGCGCATTGTTGCGTCGATTTACTAGAGTTGACGTCAACGAACCTAGCGTAGAAGAAACCAAGGTAATGTTGCGTAGAGTTGCTCCGGTGTATGCAAAATATCACAATCTAAGCATTGGCGAAGAAGCAATTGATTTAGCAATTGACCTCTCAATGAAGTATATGCTGGACAAGAAATTACCTGACAAGGCCATTGATATTATTGATGCGGCAATGTCTAGGTTGCGTGTTAATAACATTCAAGCCGGTACAGAAGTAACTAAAGACAATATTAGAACTGAAGTAAGCGACTTAACTCGTGTGCCAATTGAGCAGTTGGGCGAGCAGAAGAATGTTGCTGTGGCTGACCTTGAAAGCCGTATGCGTACAAATGTATTTGGGCAAGATGAAGCAATTGAAAAACTCATGAACATGGTTTATATTGCCAAGTCGGGACTTAAAGAGGTAAATCGCCCAATGGCTAACTTCTTGTTTGTTGGTCCAACTGGTACTGGTAAAACAGAACTTGCTAACCAATTGGCAGAAGGCCTGGGCATGGAAGTTGTGCGCTTTGATATGAGTGAATACCAAGAGCAACACAAAATTGCCAGCTTGATTGGTAGTCCACCCGGTTATGTTGGCTATGGTGAGGGTAAAACTGGTAGCGGTAAGCTAATCAATGAATTAGAGCGTGTACCAAATTGTGTGTTATTGTTTGACGAGATTGAAAAGGCTCACCCAAATGTTATTCAAGTCTTGCTTGGCTTACTTGACAATGGTATTATTACAGGCAGTGATAACAAGCAAGTAAGTGCTCGTAATGCCTATGTAATTTTAACATCAAACTTGGGTGCTACAGACAGCGAAAAGAATGTAATTGGATTTGGTGGCGGGTTGAATGATAGTGCAACCGAAGAAGCAGTTAAGAGATTCTTTACACCTGAGTTCCGCAATCGTTTAGATGCTGTGGTCAAGTTCAATCGTTTGCAAAGATCAGTTATTCATCGTATTGCTGACAAGTTTATGAAGCAAATTAGAGACCAATTGTCTGAACAAGGTCAATCTATTAACTATGACAATGCCGCTTTGGACTATTTGTCTACACATGGATACAGCGAGACAATGGGTGCTCGCCCAATGAAACGATTGATCAATGAAGAAATTCGTTTGCCAATTGCTAAACGTATTATCAAAGATGGATTTACGATTCACAACATTACTTGTGCGGATGAGAAGTTAGTAATTGCATAATGAAAATACAACATACTCAACGTCTGTTTTGGAAAAAATGGCCAATCAAGGTTATCATTAAAATTGAACCTGCACGAAATGCATACTATGGTCATCGTATGCAAAGGGACGATTTGGATAAGCGAAGAGTTAATATATCTTTAATTAAAGATTGGTTCAGTAAAAATATGCCCGAAGCTGGCATTCGTGCTGAATCAAATCTGAGCATATTCTTAAACACCGTCGAAGACCTAGAAAAAGTCTTAGATGAATTTGAACATTCTATTATTGAAATTTGGCAGCCAGAGAATGACACAGCCAAAGATTTAATGTTATTGCATGGGTATGACATTATTAGAAAAACATTATGGTATGGTCGTTTTCCTATTCGTGCCCGTATTAATTACAATGAAAATTTTAGGCAAAACGGCGTTGAGTTATTTAAAGGCGCAGTTAATGGTCTTGATGAAAACGATTGGCATGCCGCCGGACTGCTAAAAACTATTCTAGGAGCTGAAAAACTGCCTAGAATTTATGGATGGGGACAGCCATTACATCTTTATCTTTACAGTGCCGAAGATGCCGCTATGATGCGCCTACAATGTGGAGATTTCATCGAAAGATTTGAAAGAATACGAAGTCCTGTGTAAATAAGCCTGTTCTAAAATCCAAGCCTCCGCTAAATATAGTTGGAGGCTTTTTTCATGGCAAAAATACACGAAGAACTAATCATAGTCAAGTTGAGCAAACTGCACAAGGATAACCAAAGTGTAGGAACTCTTGCTGGCGAAGAAACTGTATCTAATTTAGAAGCAGTTGTACAACAGCTAGTTGGTGATGATGTAGTTGTAGAAGTAATTAAGGAATAATATTATGAGTATGAGGACAACAAACATGCTCATTGGTAACCCATCAATGTTAGATCAAACTGGTCTAGCAACTCGCGCCGACGGATATTATGGTTTTGCTGATGGAATGCATACAGTTGCGTTTTATCTAAAAAACTTTAAAGGTCGCTTGGTCATTGAAGCATCATTAAGTGACAATCCAGCAGAGTCAGATTGGTTTCCGATTGGATTGGGTAATGGTACAACATACTTTAGTGTTAACAGCATTGAAACCAAAGTTGAAACATTTAACATAGTTGGAAATTTTGTGTACCTAAGAGCCAAAGTTTTAAGAAGCTATTTAAATGAAACAGCAGATCGACTAGGTGCTTGCGAACGAGTGGTCCTAAGCCTATAACGGAATATACAGGAGAATTATAATATGGCGATTAACGCATCCTCAGGGGGACAACTACAAGGCGGAATAGGTGGTGGCGGTGGCCTCACTGAAGAAGACGTCCAAGATATTGTAGCTGAACAAATTGAAGTAGGCAATGATATTAACATTGGTCTACAAACATCATACGATGATACCACTGGTAAACTAAAAATTAGTCTGTCTGGAATAGGTGGTGGCTCTGGTGGTGGCTCTGGTGGCAGTATAGTAGTTAAGGAAGATGGTACGGTACGCGGTACTGCAACAACTTTAAACTTTGTTGGACCAAGCGTAGATATACAAAATAACGTTGCTACCATCACAGGCGGTCTTGACAGTATTTCAATTTACGAAAATACTTCAAACCGAGGAAACTTTACTAGCATCAACTTTGTGAGTGGTGCCGCTGTTGAAGTAGTTGATGGTGTTGCTAATGTAACAGTTGAAGGCAGCGGCAGTAGCTACACATTGCCAACAGCAAGTGCAAGTGTACTTGGTGGTGTTAAAGTTGATGGTTCAACTATTACTATCAACAATGGTGTTATTAGCGCAGTTGGCGGCGGCTCTGGTGGTATTGGCATCAATGATGTTAGCTCATACTTAACTACAAATGGATATGCTACACAAACTTATGTAAACAATCAAATTAGTAACATTGTTGATGGTGCCCCAACGTTACTAAACACATTAAACGAATTGGCTGCGGCACTTGCTGATAACCCTAACTTTGCCACAGATGTATTGTTAAAATCTGGTGGCACAATGACTGGTGCATTGACATTGTCGGGTGCTCCAACTCAAAACTTACAGGCCGCAACTAAAAAATATGTTGACGACAGTATCAGTGCAATTCCTGCGCCAACTACTAACTTAAATGCACTAACTGATGTTGACACTAGCGGTGTTGCTAGTGGACAAATATTAGGTTGGAATGGTACATCATGGGTGCCAGTTAATAACAGTGGTACCAAAGGCGATAAGGGTGATACTGGTATTCAAGGCCTACAAGGCTTATCAATCAGTGCCGCTACCGTAACATTAAGTGGTCGTTTACAATTAACATTAAGTGACAACACAGTAGTTGATGCTGGTAATGTATCAGGTATTAAATCTGCCGCAGTTAATGGCAGTGGCGAACTAGTTTTAACCAAACAAGATAACACAACAATTAATGTGGGTAGTGTAGTTGGTCCGCAAGGTGCCGCGGGTGCCACGGGTGCCAAAGGCGATACTGGTGCAACAGGACAAACAGGACAAACAGGCGTTGGATTTAACTCTGCTTTAGTTAACGGAAGCGGTCGATTAATTATTACAAAAACAGACAGCACAACAATTGATGCTGGTAGCGTAATTGGACCACAAGGTCAGCAGGGTACCACTGGTAATACAGGTGCCCAAGGCGCAAAAGGTGATCGCGGTATCAGTGTAGCACAAGCTGTAGTTGATAATGGTAATTTAATTATTACACTAGACGATGCTAGTCAATTAAATGCAGGTAGCATAGTTGGTCCACAGGGTCCACAAGGTAGCCAAGGCCCAGCTGGTCGTAGTGTAGCTGCCGGTGGCGTTGTTGTTGATAGTGGTGGATACTTACAGGTTACGCTAACTGACGGCACAACAATCAATGCAGGTTATGTGGTTGGACCACAGGGTAGTACAGGTGCCACAGGTGCCACAGGTGCCCAGGGTATCAAGGGCGACCGAGGCGACGTAGGTGCCACAGGTGCCACAGGAACCAGTTATACAATCAATAATAAATCAGGTACAATACAAGTTTATGGAATTGGTAATACTACACAACCCGGGTATGATTTAGAAGTCGATTTAGCTAACAAGGCCAACAAATGGACAACGGCTCGTACTTTAACTTTAAGTGGTAAGGTAACTGGCTTAACAAGTTTTGACGGTAGTGGTAACATTACAATGACAACAGCATTAAATGCTGTGACAACCAATGATATCAGTGAAGGTACAAACAAATACTATACCGATGCTAGAGCAAGATTAGCATTAAGTTCTATTGCTGATAGTAATATTACTAGCCTGATCAGCTATGATGATACAACTGGTCAAATCAAATATCGTGCTAACACAAGTTATATCACTGAAGGTAGCAATCTATACTTTACAAACACTCGTGCTGATGCTCGTGCCGACACACGTATTGCGGCATCGAGCATTAATGCGTTGGCAGACGTTGATACCGTTACATCAGCCCCTACCAATGGACAGGTATTAACCTGGACAGGTAGTGCTTGGACACCTAGTTCTGTTGCTGGTGGTAGTGGTACTGTATCTAGTGTTAATGCTAAAACAGGCATTGTTGTTTTAAACACTGATGATGTTAGCGAAGGTTCAACAAATCAATATTTTACTAACACTCGTTGGGATAATAGATTAGCAGCCAAGACGACGGACAATTTAAACCAAGGTACAACAAACAAATACTTCAGTGACTCGCTTGCTCGTAATGCAATGGCAGCTGGTACTGGGTTGAGCTATAACAGTGCTACTGGTACATTTAGTTTAAATGCATCAACTAGTAATGTTAGCGAAGGTACTAACTTATACTTTACAAATGCACGTTTTGATACACGTTTAGGACAAAGTAACTTAAATTCATTTGCTGATGTTACAGACACAACACCTACAACAGGTCAAGCACTGGCCTGGAATGGTAGTGCTTGGGCGCCAACTACTATTAGTTCAAGCGGTGGTGGCGGTGGTGGTAGTTCTGGTGTATTCCGTGCCGCAGTTCAAGTTGAATATGATGCAAGTGGTAATTTATCAAGTGTTAACGTATTGAATGGTGGTATTAGTGCAGTTATTGCTACTGCAACATCAACGGTTGCTACAGTAACATTTACATTTACAGGTAGCGTATGTGCTCCATTAAATACACAAGTGTATTCTTATCAAAGAGCAACAAACTCATATGTTTTAACTAGTGTAACAAGTACATTTACAGCAGGTAGAACCTTAGTAGGCGGCGGATCTTCGGGAAGTCCAAGTGCATTTAGTGCATTTGATCCTGCTGTTAATACAATGACTATAGGTTTACCTAAATCTGTAACAGGTGCTAGTGCCGGAGTTGGACAAACAACACATTGCGTGGTACAGTTCTTACTAAGCAGTGTATAAAGGTAAAAAATGACTATCAATGCTTGGAAAACTAGTTTTATTGGGTTAAACAAGCCCGCCAAAGTACTTTCTGGTACAGCCGATTCGGTTACACCATTGAGTCTTTGGCCGTATGCCAACAGCGCCGATGACCCTTATTGGAGTGGTGGTCTTAATCCTAGATATTATCGCTGGGAAGTTTCTTTTACTGTATCGGAAAAAGTGCATGGTAGTAATTTAACACGTACTCCTTTTAAGTTTGACGCACAAGACATTGAGGTTGGTGATTTTGTGGCCGGTGCCAGTGATGGTAAAGTTTTACAAATTACCAGCGTTATTTCTAAAACCAATTCAGAAGTTGTAGCAATTGTTGAAGATAGATTACGTTATAATACATTTAGAGATCCTGCGGGTTTTGGTTTATTCAGTACGCCGGGGCCTGTCATCTTCTTCCAAATTAATGAACTAGGTTTCCCTATGTTGGACCCATTGCCAGGTGAAGCTAGTGCTGACTTTTTTACCAATGTGATGAGTAGGTTCCAATACATGAACCCACTGACAAATTATTTGTTAGAAACAAAAAATCATGGTTTTGAGCAAGGTGACGCTGTTTGTATTGAGAATGAAGATTTTGCTTTAAGTAATGCAAACAATATTGGAAGGTTCATTGGTACTGTGGTTTATCCGGGACCTGGACCTGATCAATTCATACTGCGTCCTGCCAATGGTATTATTGACTTTGTGCCAGGACTTCCTGGCAGTGTAGGAGATTACATATATCCTAGTTTAGATGGTACAGGTGATTTAACAACCAACGACAACAGTCGTCGTCCCATTTACATGAAAATTGCTTATGCTATTCCTACATCAACTACAGGTACAGGCATAGACCCTCAAGGAACTGATGGCGATGTAGTAGAAATTAATAGAATTCAAATAACATTGTCCAGTGGCACAGGTACATATGGTGTAACCGAAGCTGTAGAATTAATTAATGCAGAAACACCTAATCATAAGGTTACAGCAGTCAAGGTTGGTGCTGCCAAAGAAGTAGTAAGCGATATTGCTGGTCAGGGTAGTGCTTATGGTATTATTGCTGGTTACACCCCGTTTAGCGCAAGTATCAATGGAACAACTGTTAACTTTACAACAACCACAAGCGGAGCGGCAGCATATGGAGATCCAAGTGTTGCAGACGTAAACGATATGGTCTCGGATATTAATGCGGCAAAAATCACAGATATTGTTGCCAGTGTAGTCAACGGTAGCGATATTAAACTTAGAAATAATGCCGGCGGCTCAATTACTATTGTTAACATCACAGCTGATACCAATGGCAATAACTTTGCTGGTACAGGTTCTACATCTAGCTTGCCAACTATAACGCCTGCAAATACAACAACATCAGCATTGCGTCTAATTCGCGCCGATGGTGGCCCGCTAACTATCAGAGACTTTGCTGGTAATTTCTTAGATACAGCAGGTGTATTAAGTGGTCAAAACGGACGTTATGCGTTAGGACTAAACATTGAACAAGGTATCAGATCAAGCGGTACTGCGGTAGTGGCCAACACGACTGCCCGAGACGCACTAAATTCGTTGGTCGGTGATCAATGTTACGTAATTGACGATGGCAACGGCGAATGGGCTACATTTACATATGATGGTCAACAATGGACCAAAGTTGGTGGAGAACGCAGTGTTGCTGTTGATGCTAGAACAATCAAAGAAGTTGTTGCCTTACCGGGTGCAACAACCACAATTGGTACAGTAAGCGAAGATCGAAGAATCTTAAATGTAAGTGTAACTGTACTACAAGATTTAGTTAATGCCCCAGACTTTACCATTGATGTTGGTGCTAATACTGTTTGGCAGTACAGTCAACATGGTGCAAGCAAGACAGGAACTTATGTGGTTGATTCAGATTTAATTACCAGTTCAAGACAAGATGTTGTTGTAAATATCCCAAGCAACACAGCTAGTGGAAATATCAGAGTTGAGGTATCTTACATATAATGAAAACATTTAATAATACAGCCGGTACTACCTCAAGCGAATTTTCAATTGGTGTTGGTGGGGCAGAGACAAGAAACATTGTACTAACAGCCACATGTAATAGCAGTGATTCTTTTGCGCTTGATAAACAAGGCAACCCAGTAGAAGTAGCAGGAATAGAATTCTATGACTTGCGAGTTATTGCAAAAAATGTTGCAGGAGATATTGTTGCTAAACAGCTAAGAGGCACAATAAATAATACTACAGTTACAGAAATCGAAGATGTGTTCCAAGAAGAGTTTTCAGCAGACATTGAGTTAACATGCGACGGTTCAACGTTAAACATTAATTGTGTTGACACAGGTACATTAACCAATTATACAATTCATGTGACTCTAACAAGGATAATAGCATAAAATGTCAATAGTAAAAATTTCCCAATTAAACCCAGCCAGTAGTGTTGGAACAGAAGATTCACTTATCTTGCTTCAATCTGGGCTAACACTAAAGACCACTGCCGACTTACTATTTGATGCTGTTACATCAGACAGAGATTTAGCAGATAAAACCTACGTCAATCTGGCTATCAGTTCAGCAGTTAACTCACTTATAAACGGTGCTCCAACTATATTAGATACATTAAAAGAGTTAGCAACTGCCATTGGAAATGACCCAAATTTTGCCGCAAGTATAATTGCACAAATAAATCAAAAGGTTTCGGCCGCCGATTTTAATACATTATTCAGCACCCAGTTTGCAACCAAAACCACTACAAATCTAAGCGAAGGTACAAATAAGTTTTATACAGATAGTCGTGCTCGTAGTGCCATAACTGTTGAAGGTGCTGGTTCTTATAACAGCACCACTGGTGTAATCACAGTGGTTGGCGGTGTTACCTCTGTTAACAGTAAATCTGGCAGTGTCACATTAACTACAACAGACATCGCCGAAGGCTCAAACAAATATTACACAGATGCTAAAGTACGTGACGCAATTAGTACATTTGGATCTTTTCTGAGTTATGATAATTCAACTGGTGTTATCAGCTATGATTTAGCGCCAACGTTTGATGCAGTATATTTAAATTCAGAAATCACAGCAAACAAACAAGCTGTTACAAAAGAATATGTTGACAATGCTATCAACAGCTACGACCCGACCAATATAGATGGGGGTGATGTTACCAATTCAGTTGATGATTTCAGCGGCACAATGCTGGACAATTATGGTTATTCATTGGAAAACTTGTCAGCTGTTGCATTCAGTGGACGTTATGGAGACTTAATAAGTAAACCAGAATTATTCAGTGGTAGCTACACCGACTTAACAAACAGACCAGAATTATTCAGTGGTAGCTACACCGACTTAACAAACAGGCCAGATTGGTCAACAACCACTAACATTACCGAAGGCACTAACAAATATTATACAAATCAAAGAGTTGCTGAGTTTTTAGAGACAAGGACCACTGATATCTTAACAGAAGGCACCAATAACTTGTACTTTACAAACGCACGAGTTATATCTGCGCTGTCGGGACTTACAACTGATGATATAACCGAAAGTACAGCAATTGGTGGTAAAAAATACTACTCAGATGCCTTGGTTGATTACAGATTGGCTGTGTTAGAAGTTGCAACACAAAATTGGGTAAACATACAGCTTGCAGATATAGCCGATGCTGTGGAAATTATAACAACAATTACCGCAGATGTTAACGATAAATTAAGCGTTAGTGATTTTAATTCTAGTACAATTACAGGTGAGGATGTTGTATTTACAGGTAGTTCTGTAAATGGTGTAGAAACAAGCAACATTGGCTTTGCTACAGTTGCTACAAGTGGTAGTTATAATGATTTACTGGACAAACCTACTCTGTTCAACGGAAGCTATAACAGCCTGGCCGATCAACCTGACCTTAATATAGCCTCAGTTGCTCGTAGTGGTAGTTATGCAGACCTAACCAGCAAACCAAGTACTGCTGACATTCCCGAAGGCGGAACAACAAACTTGTACTTTACACAAACTCGTGCCCGCCATTCAATAAGTGCTACAGGTGGCATTAGTTATAATGAAGACACTGGTATTATCACAACTCCTACACGCTTGGTTGACAAACCCAGCAGTCCTAATGGTTCAAGCATTAACAAACGTGGAGATTATTCCATTGATGGTGTTGATTTATACATTTGCAATGCTGATTACACAGATGGCAATGCGTTTATCTGGGTTAAAATCTCCGGCACAACTTCCTGGTCATGAAATATACTCCCGGGGCATTTGAACTTCTTGGGTACACATATAGGGGAACAAAGCGTCAAGATTTCATTGGCAACATTATGCCATTATGGTATAAGATTGATGAAATGTCTGGCAGTTTTGCCTGGTTCAGCAACCAATTTCACAAGAATCAACTTGGCTCCATACACAACGGAGCCATTTTGTCATTGTTGGACCATGCAATATTAGAAACAGTTTTTAACCAATATAAAAGATATCCTATGGCCGCACAATTGGATATTAAACTTATGCATACAGCAAATATACCTCGCTGGATATTTGCCACAGTTGATATTGCCAGCAATAATGGATTGGAATTTGACATTGTGGGCCGTGTCAACGCCAACGATCCATTGGGCTTGCCCTTGTTAAAAATATCTGCTCAATATATCTTACCAAAATTGCCAGAAGTACTTGACGATGATGAGTGATGGTGTTATACTAACACATAGACACTTAAACTTCTAAGGAATCCCATGAAAATCAATCTACGCAAGGCCAGTGTGGTTCAGCAAACCATCACCGACGAAATCAAACGTCTTGGCACAGAAGAAACAACTGTAAAAATCAGCTTGTTTGAAACAGATGTTGTTGCACGTTTAGAAGAACAACTGGCAAAGGTAAAAACAAACCATGCACAAGCTGGTCGGTTGCTTAACGCAAACAAGTTCTTACGTGCTGTAGTGGCTAAAAAGAACGCAGAAGTTGGTATTACAGATTACCTTGCCGAAGAAGCAATGTTGGCCAGTGCAGAGGCCCGTTTAAAAGCATTTAGTGAAGCTGTGGTTCGTCCTAACTTGGATGCGCTGGCCGCAGAAATTGAAAGTCGAAAAGCCAACAGCAACAACGAACGAGTTAGCATTTACGGTCGTGATTACAGTCTTGACGTTAACGTTGTGCCAGCTGAATCTATTGCAACAGCAAAGAAAGAATTAGAAACAATACGTCGTCGACGTCGCAAAATCAAGGACGAAATGGTCGGTATCAATGTCCGCACAGAAATTGAAGTACCCGAACAGGTAGCACTTGTGCTGTCTGAACTTGGGCTAGACTAAGCCGCCACACTTGGTCCAGGGCAAAGGCGAAAATAATAGTATCGCTTCATGCGATGCACAAGTACTGAATTAGTCTTGAAAACTAACTCATCCAGCTTTGCTCAGATATAAAATAATTAAAGTGATGTTTGATCGTATATCTGAGCAAAAAGCGTATGTTTGATTCTAGATGTTTGACGTTTGATATTTGACTATTTTCGTTTCCCCTGCTTCGTGGCATTATTTTTATGAATAGTTTAGAAAAAATTTGGGCCAGAGCCACTGGTCATTTAATGGGACATACAGATGAGGATAGGCCCGATGTGCCCATCTTGACAAGAAAAGAAGCCAGAATTGCCTTGACCTTAAAGACATTTTGGGTTATAATACATGTAATTACATGTTTCTTTATTTGTGCTAACGTAATACGTCATTGGTAGGAGCCATTATGGGTCGAGTAGGTTTTTGTTGCAAGTGGATCAATGATCCTAGCGAAGTTGCTGGCCTAAAACCCTCAGCAGTGGATCGAGACTTAAACGGACGTAGTACTACCATGCGCTGGTTACGTGAACACAAGTCGGAAGCTGAACAGCGTCAGTGGGACATTATGAATCATAATGCTCGGGCGGCTTTGCTGTTGGTAGAACGTGTGGCCACCTTACCAGAACATAGACGCATGGTACGTCTGGGTTCAGAAATGCTACAAGGCTACACACATGAAGACTGGATTCCTTTTTGGAAACAAGCAGATGTACAGGACCATTGTGCTAGAATCTTTGCTCCAGTTGGTGAGGCCGCACGTAGACTGGGTGTACGTCTGAGCTTTCACCCTGGACAGTTTTGTGTGTTAGCCAGTGCCAATGAAGGCATTGTAGAGCGCAGTATTTTAGAATTTGAATATCATGCTGATCTGGCTCGCTGGATGGGTTATGGTCAAACCTTTCAAGATTTTAAGATCAATGTACACATTTCCGGTCAACAAGGGCCTGACGGAATTCGCCGAGTATATAATCGGTTGTCACCTGAGGCCCGTAACTGCATAACTATAGAAAATGAAGAAAACTCACACAATCTTGAAACCTGTTTACAACTGGCTGATATCTGCCCAATTGTACTTGACATACACCATCATTGGATTAACTCGGGTGAATATATACAGCCTGGTGATGACCGTGTTAAACGTGTTATCGATAGTTGGCGTGGTGTGCGTCCTGCTTGCCATTACAGTGTTTCTCGCGAAGATGTACTCGTTGGCCATGCCCGAGATGTCCTCCCATCCATGGCCAATCTCCTGGCACTAGGCTACAAAAAGCAAAAGCTTAGAGCACACTCAGACTTTTACTGGAATTCAGCAGTTAATGACTGGGCCGCTGGTTTTAGCCAGTGGTTTGATATTCAATGTGAAAGCAAGGGCAAGAACTTGGCCAGTGGTGAATTTGCAAAATTAGTGAATGGTCACTAAACTCCTGTAAAACTCGTTAAAACGGGTTTGAATGATGTTGCGCCGCAACATATATAGTGTTATACTAGTGAAAACACTGATAGTGTTTCTACTAGTGGTAGTGCTCATAAGAGGCTATCAGAATACTCGCTTAACATTAAAGGAGAATAAGCATGTTTACAGAAATTACAAAAACAATCGAATCAAATCAACAGTTGACAAAAGAGTTGGTTGCACAAGTTGCAACAGCCACAACTGATTATGCCCAGGCACTAGCCAAGGCCAACGCCAGTTTAGCAGAATCTGCTACTGAGCAGTTCCAAGCAAACCTAAAAGCATTTGGTGCCTTTGCCAAGCCAGCGTTTAGCATGTTTGGTTTAACCAAATAATTGTCAGCTATGTTGTTAAAAGTTTTCAATTTAATTGAGCGTTTATTTCCTAAGAACCCACGTCAAAGTGATATTGAACGTTTCATTGCAAGTAAGCAACCTAGCTCAGCCGCTGAAGTAGAACACTGGATGCAAGTGTACGACAGGAGATCTAATTATGTTTTATGATTTTTTACAACAATTGGCCTTATACTTTTACGAATTAAAACAGTTCAAAGATAAAGAATTATCCAAGTATCCAACTACTGGAAAATGACAATAAACCTGGTTTACGCCAGGTTTACCTTTACTGCTTCACCGTCAAATTCAATCTGCGGATGATTTAATTTGGCATAAAAGTCCACAGCAATGTCAACTAATTCATTGTAGTTTGTTATTGATAGACGTTTGTCAGGGAACCTTTTAACATTCAATTTTAAATTGGATCTTTTGACAAAGTTCACGGAATCATAAATTTTAAATTTTGTAACATCAACCTCGGGTTCACCTGTTAAATCTTCATAGTACACAACTTCATCGTAGACCAAGGCCCATTTATTTTCCACAAGATCCGTTAGATTTCTGCTGGATGCCTTTAGAGACTTTTCAAACAGCCCAGTATCTATCAATATTGGTTCTTGTATATTATAGGAAATCCATTCTCCAGTTTGCGTTGACCTGGCATTGCTAATGGCTGTATCAACTACTGATTTTCTAATTATTGCTATGGTATAAGGCTCAATGGATTTAAATTTATCTAAGAGATTTGCTGTTTTGAGATAATTCAAATGTGCAGGATGTGTTTTTGTCACAGCAGATTGGTCTGGATTGCACCATGATTGTAAGGCCCTGTCAATGGCGCCAGAAACTTCATCGCTGTTAAAAGACCTGTAATGCTTGTTGTTGGGGTGGAAACTTTCGTTTAAGATATTATCAAACGGCTGGGCAATTTGGTGATATATTGCTTTAAAAAGATACGTTGTTCCTGATCTAGGAATGCCAAGCACTTGTAGTTTTCTCATAAATAATACTTATATTGCTACATACAAGCAAATACCTAAATTATGACAAAACAAATTAAAGAATCAATGGCCAGCATCAATGTTGATCAAACAATTGACATTAGCCGCATTAAAAAGCTTGCTGGTATTATGAATGCTACTACGGTAGCAGGTACTCCTGTTGCGCTAGGGGAAAATGACCCAGGCGAGTATGATCAAGAAGGCAAAATGGCCCAACAAGATTTGGCCACAGCCGCTGATGCCGCCATGGAATTACGTAGTATATTAGACAGTGATGAAAACTTGCCAGAATGGGTGCAAGCAAAAATCACCAAAGCAGTTGACTACTTAGATACTGTACGTGATTATATGAAGTCAAAAGAATAATGAAAATGCGTGACATTGAAGAACCCGGCGCAATTGACATAGATCGTCTACGTCAACTGGCAGGTATTACCTTAGGCTCTGGTAAAAAGGTAGCTGGTAGCGATAGCCCATTGACAAATGCATCGGCTGAAAAAGTTGAATACATGAGAAAGCACAAAATTGAACCAGGCACCGACGCTTGGTTCAAACTTTGGTTTGCCCGCCCACAAATGACAGGAGAAAATCCATATGGAACAGACACATTTGGAGGACCAAATCCTTCAACAGCAAAACGCTGAGCCACTGGCAGAACCAGTGAATAGTCCCGATATCTATTACGTATATCCCGACTCGGATGGCTACGACAAGTATCGTAATCCATACAGTCAGCATTAAAGAACCCACCTTAGGGCACGTTGTCGTCAACGGTTAATGGCGTCAAACAGGCGGCTGCTGCCTGGTCCAGGGTTACGCCAGACTCTGCTCAAAGTGAGCAAATTACCAATTGACAGTTAATCTAATAGGTGTTACATTAATACTATAGTCTAACTATATAATAAATGAAAAGAATTTTGTCATACGGTGATAGTTACATTGCACCACATCAACACGACGCCAAATTGGGCTGGTTACGTTTGCTGTCTAAGAAAATGAATCTACCTGTTTTTAACAAGGCAGTTCGAGCCAGCAGTGCTGAGTTTTGTATGTCAAATTTTTACAACGACATCAGCGATAATAAAATTAAAAATGGTGATGTCATTATTTTATCATTGTCCAATCCTGGCCGTGTACATTTTGAATTTCAAAAACAATATCCAGAATCTGCATCATTGTATGCTCCAATGTTTATTGACCTAATAGATGAAAATTTACCCAGACATAAATGGTTAAAAGAAAACAAAGAACATTTGAAATGGTACCTTACAAATGTTGACCTTGATTTAATCAACATAAATCATTCATGTTACATGCATGCTATACGCAATTGTGCTGAATTGTTTCCAGACTCTATTGTTGTTTTGATGGGTGGCTGGGCATTGGAAAAAGCAATACCTTTACCAAAACAAGCCCCATCAAACTTCTTGCATGTAACACTTCCTTTAAATGACATCTCTGAATCAGAGATTAAAAATTGTTCTTCTTATATTGAGTGGGTCAGAAGCTGTGGGTCTGATCCTAGGGTCAATCATTTCTCCAATCAAAATCTCGAAATATTTGCCAATTTAATATATCAAGCAATTGAAAAGCGTGATACCAGTGACATCACAATAAATAAATTTGAAAAGAATATATTTTCTAAAAAATTAACGTACGAAGATTATCTATTGCACGTTGATAAGGGTGACCTAAATTATAACTATAGAATAGTTGAGAATTTTCAAAAGAAAAGGTAAAATATGAAAAAACTTGTTTTAATCTTAATGTTAGCCATGTCTGTTGTGACCACTGGATGTGCCAGTCGCCATGCAGGTCCTGCCATTGCCGGTGGTATAGTTGGCATGGCCGTTGGTTCAGCAATGGCTCAACCTCATCATAGACCGGTTGTAGTACGAGAAGAAGTTGTTATTGTTGCCACAAACTGCCAGGCATATACACATCCAAGTGAGCGTATGGCATGTGAACGTGGTGCTCGTCAACGTTACGAAGAAGAAAAGCGCAGACGTGAAAATGAAGCTTACCGACAAGGTTTAGGACGATAAAAATGGGCCATTGGCCCATTTTACTCAACCTTACATTTGTTATTTACATAGCTACGTTTGTAATAACTTCAGTTTTGGTAATAGCATGAGCAGTATTATAAGTGGCAATTTTTGCCTTTACTGCTACAACTGCGGCGTCTGCATCATAAGACATCATTGCGGCATTATTTCTAAATAGTTCAAACACAATGTAGTCTGTTTTTCCACTGGTGGTTGCGGCACGATTCAATGCTCTTGGACCGGCCAATGTTTTCTTATCTGCTGGTGTTGCACCACTGGTTTTGTCCCACCAATCAACCGGAGTTGCTGGCGCAGTAACCGCTGGTCTTGTGTATGTTGTAATTCTTAATCTTGCCATAATATTTACTTTTAATTAAGCGGCAACATTTAATGTTGACCAACCTGTAGCACTAATACCACTGGCCGTGTTTTGAGTGTTAACTGTGGCTAAAACAGCCTGAACTGCCGCATCTGCTTCCCACTTGGCCTTGGTTGCTTCGTTTGAAAAAGCAACAAATTCAATCATTGTATTTGCACCAGCTTTGATAGAGCTGTGTGCAACGCCGCCCATCTTTTTAGCGGCAGCTTTTTGTTCTTTTGTAAGCTTAGTCCATGGAGTAGGTGTAGCAGGTGCTACAGCAGCCGGACGAGTTAATTTTCTATAAGTTAAAATCATTTTCATATCCTTAAAATTTACCCAACTGTTTGGCGTTAGGCTATGTTTTTATTTACCAAAACTGACAAAATAATCGGTCTACTTTAGTTATTTTATGTCAAGCTTGATGTCAGCAATGCCATTGACAACTGTCAACCGTTCATCACGAAAATTTTCAAAGTATTCAAGACACGTTTCTACCAATTCGTCATAGTTTAAAATAGTTTCTTTTTTATTAGGACTAATCTCTGGGTCAGATGCGTTCTTTTTTGCTTCGCCAAATTTGGTATACTTTGCGACTGCTAATTTTTTAATATCCAAATCCATATTACCTGTTAAGTCTTCGTAGTATACAATTTCATTGTATTTAATATCAAGTTTATTAATTAATATTTGTAATACTGAAATAACAATAATATTAATGCTTCTATGTATTTGTTCTTGGCTAATTATAAGTGGCTTTTTTGCTAAATCATATTTAAACCACTCTTTGGTTGCAAAACTGCGGGCATGACTAATTGAACTTTGTACTAAATCGCGTCTGACAGTTACAATATTATAAAAATCAGCAGATTTAAATTTGCCTATTAGATTATTATGTGACAAATAAAATAAATGGCCCGGGTGAGATTTAGTTAAAGCAGAAGTGCTGGCTACAACATCGTCAACTGACTGAGATATTAGTTCTAAGCGTTTTTCATCAGAATGCCCATGATAAAGGCGATGGTTTAATGCAAATCTATCCGGGTACAATAATGCAGTCTTGGGTTCAATTCTATTGGCAATCATTGAAAACACATAATTTGATCCACTGCGAGGTACACCAAGTACATGAATTTTTTGCATTTAAAACCAATCAAGTTTATTCAACAGTAACTGAAGTTGTTGCTGATGCAATAATACCATTTGCGGCATTATAAGCATCACGTGCGGCTAATACTGCCTGAGCTTCTGGTTTAGCTTTCCATTGAGCCATTGCTTCTTCTGTGTTAAAATAAATCACTTCAAGCTGAGTTGTTGGACTTGTTAAAGTGTAACCAATGGCCACATTCATATGGTTTCTAGCGGCACGTTGTTCTTCTGATAGTTTAAACCATGTGACTTTTGGTGTACTGTCAGGGCGTGTAAAAATTGTAGTTTCAATGGTTTTCATTGAATTGTCTCCTTAATATGAGTTTATTTAGTCAATATTTTCCCAATAATTTATACCTTTTTGCAACAAAAATATTGATAAATTTGTTGCATTTATGCAACAGTTTCCTTACAAACCTTACAAACCTTACAAATTGCTTAAAAAGAGTCAAAAAACCCTGAAAAAATCAGGGTTTTTAGCAGAAAACGGTTGACGCAGGCCCAATTTGCGGCTATAATACATACATGAACAGCAAAACAGTAACCCGCAAGCGCCGTACAGATCGTAACCACGCAATATATGAATTATTTTGCGAAGTTACTGGTGACAGCTACATTGGTATCACTGTAGTTGATGGCTCAGCATTGAGCTCTGTGCGTGGACGTTTTAACCGTCACTTGAGCCGTGCTAATACAGAAAGCAAGAACTGGAATCTGTGTGAAGCACTTCGTACATACGGTCGTGAAGGCTTTACACCTTACTTGCTGGAAGTGGTACGTGGTAAAACCGCGGCCCATGCCCGTGAGCGTGAACTGATTGCAGTTATGCAACCAGCTTTGAATTCGTTGTAAAATTACAACAAAAAACAACCAAATTTTGGTAGACACCTGGTCCAAATTACTGTATAATACATACATGTTAAGCAAAAAGGAGAGCACAATGAGCTATGTAATCGTTAGCAAAGGTACTGGTTTAATCGTTACAGACGGTCCTAACAAAACCCGTGCATACAAAACATTTGGTGCCGCCAAGGCAACTCGTACACGACTCTGTAACAAAGCAGGTTGGAGTGAAGACCAACTCAATATTGTTGCACGAGATACATATCGTGCTCCTAAGATTACAGTTCGTAATTTGATGACTGGTGTGCCAGTGGAAATCGATGCTGACACTCCCTGGGCTTGCCGTGTTGACAGCGAAGCATTTTGGAGCAATTGATGCCAGGCTTAGAAATTCTTGTAACAGTAGCAGTGGTCATTGTGATCGTTGCTGTTAAGATTTGGATACTTACTAAAATTTAAGGAATTGATATGAAAGTCATTTACAACGGATTGTTGGGTGGTTGGTACATTGTGCGTGGCGCACACCAAACGCCTATCAGTGGACGTTTTGAAACCAAGGAAGCCGCACTAGCACATCTGCGTAGACGCAATCCTTTACACTCAGGAATTTAAAATGAATCCAAAGCTCAAAGAAATGGCCTGGCATGCTACAGATTTTGACAAGAACGGCCAGGAACAAAGGTTTGACAAAGAAGCGTTTGCCCGCATGATTATACGTGAGTGTGCTGGGCTTGCTGATCAAGGCGATGTCCATCAAACCTACAACTTAGGTGAAGAAATTCTCAAGGCATTTGGAGTAGAAAATAATGGAATTTAAAGTTGATGGCGCCAGTGCCCGAAAGCGCAAATTTATAGAAGCCATACTGCCATCAATGATTGAGCAATTGGGATTGACCAACAGTCGTAAGGCAGTGTTAATTAGACTGGAAAGCGACTGTGAAGGCATGGGCATGACAGTTCCAATGGACATCATTGACAGTTATGTTATTGTAATACAGCCACGCATGTCAATTAAAGATATTGGACTTACACTTGCACACGAAATGGTACATGTGCGTCAAATGGCACGTGGCATTCTTCGGACTGTAAATGGAACACATTATTGGGCAGGTCGGCGTTATACCAAACGCACAAAATACTTGGATCAACCTTGGGAACAGGATGCCTTTGCCCGGCAAGAAATTATCTTCCGAAAAGCAATAGATGCTTGACAATGCTTTAAATATGTTTTATAATACATCACCATGAACAATAAAATTTTAATAAATTCTTTTGCGGCAACTGATTTGACCACAGGTCTACTGGATCGTAACAAATTTGCCCAATTAATTATTGAAGATTGTGTACAGGTTTTGATTAATAATGGATACACAGATGCGGCAAGTTGTTTGGATCAAGAATATTTGGCTCAAATATTGCCGTGGACAAAATTCAATTTCCCAGAAATTTAAAAAGAAATAAATGACAGAACCAGAAAAAATAAAAATTCAATTTGCACCCGGCGCATTTGATGACTTTGATGGCACACAAGAAGAGCTTGATCAGCTTGTAAATGAAATTCAACGGCTGGCAGATGCTGGAACTTTA
>Ga0209088_10000050_pt1 | contig 91933 bp, 83 predicted proteins | sample S_140625_EF_Meta_FD_187324 | JGI IMG/M metagenome (GOLD analysis project Ga0209088, IMG submission 187324) | Freshwater microbial communities from Lake Simoncouche, Canada to study carbon cycling - S_140625_EF_MetaG (SPAdes) (version 2) | ecosystem: Environmental > Aquatic > Freshwater > Lake ... | reverse complement strand
GATTCTTCTTGTATTGAGCGTAAACCTACACAGATGACTTATACGAAAACAAACAGACTTCCCTATACTAAGGATTTTATGAAGGCTCTTATTCTCATGGTAGAATTTGGTGCCGCAAAGCATCTAAATCATGATGATACAAATATGTCCATATATCTGAATGCTCTAGAAGAGGTTAATGCAATTCACCCACTGATTTCATATGAACAACAGAAAACTTACTTCAAATGTTTAAAATTATAACGGCAAGTGCCAAAGTTAAGTACCCCCTTTGGGGGTACTTTGCTGTAGCATACTTGCCATCATAGGGTTGTAGGCAATATTAAGTACCCCCCCTTTCAGGGGGGTACTTAACTTTAGCACAACACGGTAAATGGTCTAAACTTTTGATTAGATACTGATATAGATGGAAGATTTACATCTTATAACGTTGCCTAAATTTATAATTCAGCGTAATTATCGTGCATATAAAGAAAAGGTTAAATATTTTGAAACACAATTTCAGATTCTAAGTATTAAAGTTATAAGTGGTGAACATAAACAAAAGTTAAAATACTATAAGGATATGGTAAAAATATATAATGAAAAAGCTACTAGATGTCTTTTGGCTTTAATCAAAAGAGGAGTCTAAAGTGCTTGAATCGTAGAAATCTGATTTAAACGCGTATCATCTAAACCATTAATACATTTTGTTGTGTGATAATGAAATGCAGTGAGTGAATTCATTTCTTTTTTACATTCAACACATGAATACTTATTATTTACATACTCAAGCATTTTTGCTACCTCAGATGCACAATGTTTACGAACATAATGAATAAGTAGATTTGCCTTTGTAAAGGCTCCCTTAAACATACAATTTGTAGATGGGCATTTAAATCCACGCTCTTGCTCTACATGATGATGTGCTTTCTTATGAATTTCTAGTGTTGAAGCATGTAGAAACTGCTTACTACATGTTCCACATTCAAAGGGAAGTTTTCCTTCATGAGTCTTCAAATGATAATGCATAGTATTTTGGTTTTTATAAGTCTTTCTGCATAGAGCACATACATAATGACCATCTGAATTCTTAGTGTATGTATAAACCATTGTTACATGTTTACAAGTTAAGTAGAACTTCAATTTTTTACGGGTTACCGTGTTGTGCTAAAGTTAAGTACCCCCTAAAAGGGGGTACTTAATATTGCCTACAACCCTATGATGGCAAGTATGCTTGATTTAAACAGCCTTTTAGGCTGTTTAAATTCGGCACTTGCCGTTACTGGAAGGGTCTAAGATATCTGATATGTATATCTACAATGGTAACAATCCTTACCTTAGCAATTGGTAATGACTTTTGTAGAGAGTTATCTGATTGTTTAGAATCAAAAAGGTCATATGCATTGTTACATGGATATACATACATTCAAGGTGGCGAGGCCTTTTGGGATAGAAATCGCCCTATTCCATGGTCAAAGGTTCCCTTTGTTCTTTCTACACTAAATAATCTTGAAGAAGGGGCACTAGTATGGCTATCAGATGCCGATGTGTTAATAACAAATCCCAAACTTACTATTGAATCTCATATACTTCCGCATTTTCCTATTAATAAAGATATGCTCATGTGTATTGATGCATGTGGTCATTTAAATTCTGGAAATCTATTTTTTAGAAATACACCATGGATTAGAGATTTCTGGAAACGGGTTGGAATGCAAACAGAACTTTTATATCATATATGGTGGGAAAACGCGGCCATTATTAAATTATTAGAAATGAATCCAAGTGATCTTGCCCATGTAGAAATTACTTCGGATCATACCCGATTTAATTCATACATACAGGGGCTTCCTGGTCAACCATTGTGGGCGCGCGGACAATTATTAGTTCATTTTGCTGGGGTTTACACTATTAAGAAAATTAGAGAACTTGCCAAATCTATCATTTTAAAAATGAATTAAATCTTATATATAATTATAAATGAACACAACGACCATGTCTATGGGAAAAAATTCTTCAATGCCTCCTATGCCACCGATGGGTTCACCACCGACGGGCTCGCCACCGATGGGCTCGCCACCGATGGGCTCACCGCCAGCAATGGCTCAAATGAAGGGGGGACAGCCGATGCCCGCCACAGGAACAATGCCTTCTATGCCTCCAATGGGTTCAATGCCCACTCCACCAATGAAGGGTGGAGCAAGAATGCACCACAGAAATGGCACGCGTAAGAACAAGAACAAGAATAAGAATAAGAATATGCGTGGTGGCTCTACAAATAACAATAACAATAAAAATATGAACATGAAGGAAACTATGATGGGGGGTGCTTCCATGCCAGCGGTTGGCTCAAAAGCATCTGTTTTCCATGGGCATGCCAAGCACACGTCCGGTGGTCTAACAAAGCGGGATCTCATGAAGACGAAGCACGGGCGCATTGTTTCTCGCAAGAAGCACGCGCTCGGCAAGAAGGCCCTAAAGAACCTTGTAAAGGCGGGCTACAAGGCGAAGAAGGGTACATTCAAGCTTTTCCGTAAGTAACGTCTAGTACTAAAGTTAAGTACTTGGCGGTAAAAGGTTAATTCTTTTTAAAACTAGAGCTCGATAAAGAATCAGCAACACTTCTGAGAATATCGGCCGCGTCTTGTAATGAATAGACCGATGCTACAGCCCCATCTTCTGCAGGGTCAAACCAATATATACTTCCGCGCTTATCTGACTCTCGTATCGAGGACCAGACAAGCCCTACTTCCGATGCCTTAATTTCTTTTAGAACAGACCGTAAATTATACTTGGAAAGCACCGCTGAACCAATTCGAACAATAAGTGAAGATTCAATTAAATCTACGGCAGTATCATGTGTCCAAAAGATTGCGTTCCATGTTAAAAGGTTTGGTGGGGCTGTACCTAGTCCTATGATAGTAATCTGCTCATGTTTTTCAAGATGCGTAATAAATGGCATAATAGGCTCTCCCGCCCATACAACTCGCACCGGCTTTTGTGCACTTACTACGTAAGTTAATGCAAGCCGTGTATCAGTAGAGTCACGAAGAATAAAAATCGCGTCCCATTTCATACGTAAAAGCCATACTGTATGTGGCGATGAATCCTGTATACACAGAACCTTTCGCCCCCGATGTGCAACTTCTGTATCAATAGATGCTACACGTGATTGAACAAGCGCTGGAAGAAGAGATGGGGAACCAACACAAAAAATACGATTGGATTTTAATGATTCGGCAAACCCTTCTAGGCGTACTGTATCTGATTCATTCATAGTTTAATAAAAATCTATTTCCTTAGGTGAATATAGAGAAAATGTCAAAGATGTTTAATGGTATAAAAGATTTTTTCGGATTGGGCAAAAAATCACGTAAAGTCAAAAGAAATAAAACGCCTAAGGTTAATACTACTAACACATCATCAAAGTCTAGAGTCTTACCTCCAAACTTAGTTACGTTACCTGCTCACAATTTTATGTTACCTCCAGCACCAAAAGGTAGAATACCAGGAAGCGTTTTATACCAAATATCATTACAATCAAACTTAGAGCCTGAAGTTATGACACCTATAAATCGTATAAAATTACGTGAAATGAAACGTAAACTACGTGAAAATTCTAGAAAAACACGTAAAGTTAGAGGATTCCAATCACCACTTAGAACACAGGTTATAATCCCAGAAAGGTCTGCTATTTTAGATCCGAACAATTACATTGGTCCTATTGATGAAGAGTTTAACAATAATGGTAGTACAAGTCCAACTATGGAAGAACTAATTCAACAACTTAAAAATTTCGAAAAAATTAGATCAAGAAGGCGCTAATAATTTTCTTAATATGATTTGTATCATTTATAAACGGTACCCCCCGATTTGCTAAACTCTTGAGTAACGACTCTATTAATTGAAGAAGTTCATGCATATCACTTACAGGAATAAATTCATTATTTCTATGCCATCCTCCATATTTTAAACAATGAAACACGTCTGATTTTAGATATGTTTCATTATTGTAAAGCTCTGTTTCTTTTAATACTTCTAGACCAATGTGAAGTACTTCCTTTAAAACATGCATAGGAACATTTGGTAGGTACACAGAAGGTTTTAAATATACAAGTCCATCTTTTTCAGACTCCTGTATAACATGTTTTGTTTCACGCTCATCTACAAAAAGTACATCTGACGGATTAATTTCACCTTTAACACTGCATAAATCTCTAAAAATAGATTTAAGAACTCCAAAGGTTTTAATCTGATTACCCTGATCTCTTAGACCCCAATCATCTTTACGAATAGGATGAGATGCATCTACAACAGCATCAAAAAGGTTGGGGGCATTATAGATAGATTCAATAAGTACTTTACCTAAATGTACTGAAAAGGTATTCCATGTATTTGAATATATACAAACTGCCCGAATTTTACCAGCCTCCTTAGCCTTTATAAGAGGTTTAATCATTGCATCTAAATTTGGACGTAACACACTCTTAAGAATTGATTTCGAATTCAAAATTTTATCCATATATAATTTTTCAGCTCTAGAAAGTGTTTGCCTAAGGTTGTCTGAAAGTTTAAATTTCGGATTTAATATACTATTTAATGAATTTTCTAAGGTTTTTACGCTAAAAAAATCGGCCCACACCCCTACATGACTGAAATATCCAAGTGTATTATCTAAATCAAAGGCTACTAGTGCCATCCTTGTATTACTTTAGATAAAATTGATGTTGCACACAAGATAAAATATGTTGTGGAACAATGGATATATGCGACGGGCGCCCTTTAAACACAGCACTAAAGGATATATATAAAAGTGTTGTTGAAGATATGTGGAATTCACCCATTATACGATGGTTTGTTATAGGTATGACTACAATTGGTACAACTATAATAGGTGTATCAATTGCATATATTCTAGGCTCAGAGCAACCACCAAGTACAATTTACATTATATTTGCAGTTGGTGTATGTTTTAATTCATTTCTCACACTATCCCTTACTTTAATAATTAGTTTACGCCTACTTATCTGTCTAACATCGTTTACAGCCGTGGATTCCACGCCCACTGCAAGAGCGCCTGTCTTTGTCGCGGACGACAGGACAGGTCGCCCGAAGTACAATTCGCCGTTATCTGTCCTGCATGCCGTCTAAATGCCTTCCAACGTTTAATTTGGACAGCATCTAATTCAGGTAAGCGACGACCCATCCAATAGCGACAATACCACTGAAACCATCCACGCTCATCAGGATTTTTTTCAGCATCGGCTAAAACACCAGAATGTCCGGAAGATGCTACCCATCCCTTACGTTTCCACTCTGAAAGTGGTTGACGACTATCTGCTTTTAATAAATTCACATCATTTGTAGGCTCAGAGGGCTGAAGCTTACCCTTGTCAATTGCCCGTAGAAACCACTCTTCTGGAAATTCTAAAAGGCAATCGTTCAAATACTTTCCCTGGAAAATTCCCAGCTCTAACATTTTTCCAGGAGATGCCCAAGGCTTAAATTCAGGATCGAAATTTCGCCCCGGACTAGCCTCCAATGTATAGCTGTAGTTTTTTTCCATCTTATTCCATACATTAATCGTATCACCCTTTTTAAAAGAGCTCAGGGGTTTCCCCTTAGCCTTCAAAATTTTGAGCATATCTTCTGGAGTCTTTAATGTAAGTAGGCGCGAATCGTGCATCTCTGCAAGGGGTCAAGTAAAATTTAAAGCGTATAAACTCTAGAGGTATAACTATAGAAATGTCAAGCCCAGTACCTAAGAATCCCTATGTTCCTCTTCCCCCCCATAGTATTCCCGAGGAAGCGAAGGCATATCTTGAATCTATGACACCCGACGAGAAAACGCTTCATGAAATGGCGGTTAAACTTCTAGGCTCCTCCTATTTTGTAGAAACCTCACATGGGTTTCTACAGTGGAAGGCGAAGAATGGTTAAATCTCTATTAGTCCAGGCAGCTGCTATATCACTAAAGGATGAATAATGTGACCCTACAATTTCAGAGCAACGACTCAAACAGTAAAGGTCAAGCATGGCTGCTTCTATACCTTCACTACTACTGCGACCTAGAATTTCTACAGGACCAGTAATAATACGTCCTGGAAATTGTCTTTCTGCTGAATCACGCTCTACTTGAGAATCAGATGATACATAAAATAGGGTATCTGGCGGATAAGATGCCATTTTTTGCCAAAAAAGAGCTGATGGTGACATCTGTATTGACTGCTTGTTATCTGTTCGACGTATATGAATACCAATAATGGGATGTGGTGTAACATTTAGAATAGCATCACCCTTTTTTAAAATTGTAGGATGTGGGCGAAGACTTCTAAGAATTTCTAACCACTCAGGCGTACCATCTTTATAGAATGCTTTATGTGATTTTATATTATAGGGGTGACGTTCCTTCATAGAATTTAAATAATTATCAAATGCTTCCCTTGTGTTAATATCCGTACCTTTATACCACATCGTATGTGTGCTCGGTGTTTCTTCCTCCACCGTCATAAAGCTAGGTAACGAGTCAGTATCAAAAAGTTTATAAAAGGGTCCTGTACAAATGGCATAGTCTGTCTTCCATAGCACCTTTAGTTTTGCAGAGGTATCTTTTGCAAATAATATGGCTGATACAAGCGCGCGAATCCGATTACAAAGGCCGGCACATGGAACAAAATGTATAGGATAGGCATTCATTTATAAGGTGTTCTATTCTTCAGGTTTAGACGCCCTTAAAAATTGAGTAACTAATTCTACTAGAGTATAGTACCTAAGAAACATGTCACTCCATACACTACCTACGCTACACAAAGTAACAGTTGTTAACCGTCCGTCTAAAACTATCAAAAGTCCTTATGTTGCTGATGTATGCCTTGAAGATGGCACACTAGCACTATGTCATACACCTGGGCTTAGCTGTTCTGGATTAGTAACTCCAGGCAAAACGATTTATGTTTCAAAGGCGGCAAATGCTAAGTCAAAAACTGCATATACTGCACAGGTTGCAGAATGTACAGATTCAGAGGGAACGTACTATGTTGGAATCCATCCAATGGTTAGTCAGTTTATTGCTTCAAAACTACTTGATAAAATCAGTACTACTGCTATCTGGAAATCTGAAGTAAAGGTGGATGCACATACGCGTCTGGATTTTGTAGGGACAACCCCAGAGGGAAAAAAGATTTATGTTGAAGTAAAAAATGCTATGATTAGTCTTTGTAAGCAATCGCGCACTAGTCGCCGAGCTGTTTTCCCAGAAGGATTTCGTAAATCAAAAGCAGATACTATTAGTCCGCGCGCTGTCAAACATGCAGAAACACTGGCACATCTTTCTAGCCTACCAGACACTGAAGCAACGTATCTTGTATACACTGTGCCTCGAAATGACTGTGATGATGGGCTAGAGCTTAACTCTACTGACCCAACCTATTGTAATGCAGTTACTAATGCAATGGCAAAAGGGGTAAATGTTCGGGTATTTGGCTTGGACTTTAGTCTAGATGGAACGATTAATTTCAATAAAATGCTAACCTTTCATGCTCCTTAAGGCTGATTTGTATCGGACGCAAGAACCTTTTTTAGTTTCTCTAAATACAATATAGCATCCATAAGCTCCTCCTGTGCATGAACAATCCAATTATGTGGTTTTAAATCATTTCGGTCAAGGGTAGTTCCATATTTTTTCTGTCCAAGCTCTGAACGGTCTAGAAATTTTTTGATAACCGCTTGGACAATACTATCTGGCTCCATCTAGAAGATATGTCTTTTTCGTTTTAGATAGGTAACGTCTAGTACTTAAATTAAGAACTCCCCATGGATAAGGCCACCCTGTGGCCTTATGTCATTGGAGTCACTTTAATTTTTCGTTCTAGCCATCAGAGCCAAGTACTTAAATTAAGTACTTGGCGGTATTAATACGTTCAAAAAAATTGAAGACATGTTCCGCTAAATATAGCGTACATACACAATGAGTTGCTCTATATGTTTGAATACATATACGCGATCGTTAAGGCGTAAGATTAAATGTCAGTATTGCCCCCAAGAAAACTGTCTTGAATGTATTCAGCGGTATCTTCTATCAACAATTGAAGATTGCCATTGTCATGCTTGTAAACAGGGATGGAATAGTGCCTTTATGAATGCCAACTTCCCAATGGTATTTCGTACTAAAACACTTCGTAATCACCGTCGCACCATTCTTCTATCTCGCGAGAAGTCATTGCTACCAGCAATGCAGTTCTACGTTGAGGCAAAGCGAAATTATAATGAAGCCAGTAAAGTTCTTAAAGATGTTGAAGCACGTTATCAAACTTTAATGGAAAAATACGTAAGTCTTAAGTCAGATACACGTACAAAACAAGCAGTATACTTTCAACATGCATATCCATCCCCTGGAGGTGAGGTAGACACTTTCACTATAGCAACTTCAAGGCTCGAATATATTACTTCATGTAGCAAAACAAATGCATATGTGCGAGCAACATTAAATCCTGCTAAACGTTTAGTAAATTCAACGCGGCGGCAAGTAAATCGTCTTCATACTATATACATTAACGGAGAATCAAATGCTGAGCCTGCTGCGCGTCGAGAATTCATTATGCGCTGTCAGGCAGATGACTGTCGTGGCTTTATTTCTTCGACATACGTATGTGGTATTTGTACAAAGAAGACCTGTTCAAATTGCCTTGAAATCGAAGAAGATGGCCATGTGTGTAAGCCAGAAAGTGTAGAATCAGCAAAGGCAATTAAGAAGGAAACTCGTTCATGCCCCAAGTGTGCCGCGCGTATCTTTAAGATTGATGGGTGCGACCAGATGTGGTGTACAGTTGATGGATGTAATACAGCATTTAGTTGGAATACGGGACATATTGTATCAGGTCGTGTTCACAATCCCCATTATTACGAATGGCTACGTCGCACGGGTGGTGGTGAAGCACCGCGTGAGCCTGGCGATATTCCATGTGGAGGACTCCCAAATCAACGCAACTTTGTAAATAGAATTATGGATATGACTGGAGAATTAACCGATGTAGAAATGAATAAACTATTTGAGATTAATCGTAATATGGGAGAGTTTGAAGAGCGTCTTCGCGACTATCCAGCACGTATGGGAGCACTTGTAAATAAAGATATTAATGTAAAATATCTTATGAATGAGATGAGCGAGAATGAATGGCAACGCCAGCTTGAGCTGACTGAGGCGCGCTTTCTTCGTAAGAAAGAGATTGGACAGATTCTTCAAACCTTTGTAACAAGCGGGGCAGATATTATGGCGGCCATTTATGAGCGTGATGCAGAGTGGATTCGTTCATCAGGGCTTCCAAATCTAGAATTACTGCGTGGATATACAAATGAAGCATTCCTAAATACAGGTAAACTTATGCATATAGCAGTTCCGTACATTTCTGACAGGTGGCGGTGGACTGGAGTTCTAATTCGCTATAAGGTAGCAAAAATCTCTGAGCCACCCCCTTTGGATACAACACACGTCTTAGATAATCTAACTGAAGCGGAGTTAAATACACTTGAAGCCCAGCTAGATACACTTGCCGGTAACGGCAAGTGCCAAAGTTAAGTACCCCCTTAGGGGTACTTTGCTGTAGCATACTTGCCATCATAGGGTTGTAGGCAAAGTTAAGTACCCCCTTTTAGGGGGTACTTAACTTTAGCACAACACGGTAACGGCTGACCTATAGAAATATTTATACAATATAGTAATGGGTTTACATGTTAACAAAAGATAACCTTTTTTCATATGCAAAAAACGGTGATATTGACGGTATAGATGACTGTTTAAATGATGGAATAAATATTAATTCTCGAAATGAATATAATGCAACTGCCCTTTATTTTGCATGTATGTTTGGGCACGTTAAAGCAGCTGAGTTTATTATTGAGTCTGGAGCAAATCTCTTTTTAGAAACAGATTCGGGTCGTACAGCATTAGATGTTGCATATCTTAATCAGCATACTAATGTTATAGGAACACTTGTATACTATGGAGCAGAAAAAGATCTACCACCTGAAGCACCTTCTAAGGCATCAAATATAGTTGTAGAAGAGCCTGAGGCCGAATGGTTTAAACAATCACCGTTTTTAATACTTAGAAATGCTATACAGCCCGGTAAATTCCTTATACTACGAAGAATATATGCACGAATTAAGAATATATTCTCGTAAATCTGAGTCAGAAGCTCTAATGGCTTTTTTTAAGGCACACCCTGTAACATCGATTCACTGGACAACCGATGTTACAACTCTTCCTGAGCTTATGCCAGGATACGAGTATGTGCCTGTATCAAATGATGCCGGTGTTTGTCTAACACTAATGCTCAATCGTTAACCACCGCCAAGTTCTTAACTTTAGTACTTGCCGTTAGACGTTATCTAAACCAAGTTTACCCATGCCCCATTGTAAAATCCTTTTTACACGACTTTCCGATAGGGCAATATTATACATACGAAAGTCAAAAATAGCTCCACGTAAGAGTTCATCACGAAGTTCAAATTCACCAGATGCATCAGTCCAATTTGATTTACCAAGATAGTTGTGACTTGTTACTGCGCGCTGTGGTAAAAATCCAGACTCTATTGTATATATTTCATTTCCGTTAATGTATAATTTTATATCAGGTCGTAATGCATCCATATTTGCTGCAGTTATAACAATATGAGTCCACGCATTAATAGGTATAACATTATTTATTTTCATCTGCATTTTACGTAAAGCACCATCCCATACTTCATATAGAAGTGTTGCACGACTTTTTGAGGCAGTTGGATCGTATTCAGGGACGGGTGTAGAATCTATACCATTTAGTTTTTTGGGGTTAGGCTCTATTTCAGGTCCAGTGCATGTATAATCATCGACATTTGCCTTTGACATTACAAAAAGGTCTTGTGCCCGTAACTCGGGACACCATTGTGCCCCTGAAGCACCATCAGGAACTGTAGAATCTTTACATTTATTCTCCTTCCGTATATTATTTCCTCCTGCAGAATCGGCATCACCTTTTCCAAGAATTCCTAAAAAGACATTATCCTTTCCTGAGCCATTACCAAAATCAAATATATGTGCATTATTTGTAAATTCATCAAATTTTACCCATACTGAAAATGCCCGTACAGAGCGTAAGCTACCTACGTTTCCTAATGTAAGGTCAAGTGAGTCACCTAATCGTATAAATTGGTCCGTGCCATTAAGTATAAGCCCACGTGTAACAGATGGATTGGGAACTTCGATTAATGTAGGCTTACCTGCTACTTGTATAATTGTTGTACTTGAAGAGTTAGACATATAATCAATCATATCATCACGAAAACGGAGCCACATTCGACAGCCCCTGTAAAAATCAACAAGAGTCTTAATTTCATCCGGTGGATTTGTATCTAGGAAATTGCTATCTCCAAAGCCTTTATCATCTGCTGCTATACAGGTGGGTTCGTAAGCACCACTTGATGTTTTAATAATACGACAATAAGCATCACGTCCATCCTGTCGAATCCTATTTATATAATCATCACGACTACGTATAAATCCATCTTTGACTGCCTTTGTTCTGTAGGCTACACTTGTTAATCCAGTTGTTCCAGCAAGAGCACACGCAAAAAATGAATCCTCCTCTTTTCCACCATCCGGAAACACCATACGACAGTAGTCACGACGTTCACCTAGACGTTGTACATCCATCCAATCAGAAAAGAATCGTCCATCCTTTTTATAACCACCTTCTTCTTTAAAAGGTCCAATATCTCCCCGTTTCTCAAAGGGTGCTGTAAGTATGTTTGCCTTTTGACGTAATTCATTTTTAGGTGATCCTAGGGCAACTTGGAATCCTTCATTTAGAGCCACTGGATATATCATTTCAAGAACTAAAATTCCTAATAAAAGACTTAATGCTATCCAGAGACTCCCGGACATCCTCTAAACTATCTAAATGCTTTTTTCGCTAAGACATAAACCCTAATACTAATTTAGTGGTATGGAGGGGGGTGCTCTTCTTGGGCAAGGAACATATGGATGTGTATTTACACCACCATTGCGATGTATAAATAAAGTTTCCTACAAATCACAAAAGGGCGATGTTGGAAAAATAACTGCTACAAACGATATAATTAATGAAATTACAGCATCAAAGGTTCTTGGAAATGCTATGACAGACCACTTTATTTTACCAAATGCAAACTCTGTATGCCATCCAAATCTAGCAAATAAAACGTCCCAAGATGATCTAGCTAAATGTAATTTTATAAAAGAAGTTCATCGTGAAGATGTAATACAATATGTAATGCCATACGGCGGTCTAACAATTCATAAAATGTTTAGATCTGTAAAACACAATAAAGAACATATACCTCTTTTTCCATTTGTAAGACATATTTTAGAAGCGGGAGCAGAGCTCGCCCTTCACGGATATGTTCATTTTGATATACATATTGAAAATGTTATTATAGACACTAAAACATTTCTTCCACGATTAATTGATTTTGGACAAAGTTTCTCAGCAAATACAATTACAGATACAACTTTACAATCACGATTTAAAATGAATTCAATTGATTGGGATCCAGAGCCACCTGAATTTACACTTATAACATATTTAAGACATGGAAATGATAAAAGAACTATTGCTCACGATATTGTAAAAGGTAAACGGATACTTCGTAGTGCTGAATTTCTACTTGGTCTAAAACGTCAAAAGCAATTTAGCCAACTGATGAGTTTTGTAAATTCATCAAAAACTATTAGAGAGAAAGATTGGGAAGCTTTTATAAAACTGTATTGGAGTGTCTATGACTCTTGGAGTATTGGAGTAGTTATTCTTATGCTAATTATTGAGATAAATACATTGTATTCTGATACAACGGGTACACCTCATTATAATGAAATAAAACAGGCATTAAGAGGACTTCTGTATACGGATCCTAGAATTAGACTTGACTGTGTTGAAGCCCTTTTAATTCTTGATCCTGAAAATTCTATTGCAAATTCACCTACAGCAAAGCTATGGAAAAAAAATCGTGACGCAATTCGCGAAACACTTAAGCTTTAACTTTTCGTGTCTTCCCCCCACCTACACGCATAAATAATGGTCTATTTCTGGGAACACACATATAACTACAAAATATGTCATACTTTAATTTTCCACCCTTTTTAGTATAATCATAATTTGCTAATCTAGGATCCCATATAGTATGTCCAAGTGCATCAATACGTGTTACACGATTTCCGCCGGGTTTATGTGACCAATACTTTGATGAATCTTGTCTTAAAAAATGATAGTCATCACTTTCATCAACAATAAGAGCAATCTTTGATTTTCCTGATGGACATTTTGTAGTAAAATCACTTACATTAATTGTGGGATTATCTCCTAGAATTCGTGCAATCATATTTGGACATGTCTTCGGTCTTGAATCTGAAAATTTTTCATATCCTGCAGATGCTCCTGGTTGATGAAAAGGGGCATCACACTCATTTTTACCGTAACATTTTGCTATTTGCTTCTTATCAAATACATTCATAGCATATGAAAAACAGTTATGTGTTTCCTTTATCGCCATATAAAGATTCCAAAGTGAAGGATCGTATTGTGGCTCCCATCCTGAAAGTGGTGATTCGTAGGTACATGTCTTTATATGTATTTTACAGAATGCTTTCTTAGGAAGAGCCGGTCGTACACAATGTATATCACATTGACATTGATTAGGACTTCCTGTTTCATGAAATTCTAAACCCTGTTTTTTAAATTTACGAGTCTTCATGTTAACCCCCTAGTTTATCTTTATAAAATTGATTCTGGAAATAGGATAGAATACTATATGAAGTATGCTGTTTGGTTACATGCATTTCTAATAGATACACCCGAGTCTTCATGCTGTTTTGTGAATGAGTATATGTGGATACAGCTACATGAATTATATCCAGTAGCAAAGCGACTTTTCGCTAAAATAAAATCAGGCGATAAAACGCTACATTGTGCATTAGGGCAACCTGTGCGTAGTTCAACAACTGCAGAATCTATATTTCTACCGCAATGGGCAGTAGACTATCTTAATATCTATGAAATGGGAAGTATGTATGAAATTGAATGGCTATCGGAAGAATCTTTTCCCGAGGCAACTCGAATTGTTCTTAGACCGCATGATTCGTCCTTTTATTCTGCAGATGTAAAGGAAATGTTTGAAGCAGCCCTTACTCAATACGGAGTTCTTCATACAGGAACAACAATTCCAATCTGTATTAAGGCACTTGGTGACTATGAAATCAAATTCGATGTTGTTAGTTTAGAGCCAGCAAACAATGTTTTACTACAAGGCGATGAAGTTGAGATTCTATTTGAACGTGCTAATGATGCACCTGCACCACTTGTGTATAATGGTGTTGTTAATGAAACCTCAGAAGATACATCAATTCTACCACCGGTAGTGCCTGTAGTAAATAGTACTGGCTACACACTAGGAGGCACTCAGCGTCCTAACCTACCAGATGGACGCAAATGGAATCATTGGAGAAATGTAATTTCGAGTCCAGATCTAACGGCAAGTGCCGGTAATCAAATACCCTAAAAGGGTATTTGATTGGAGCATACTTGCCATTATAGGGTTGTAGGCAATATTAAGTACCCCCCCTGAAAGGGGGGTACTTAACTTTAGCACAACACGGTAACACGGGTTTAAGACTAGCCGATATCCTATAGCAGAAATGGCAAGCCCTCAAGAAATTATTAGTGGGGCCGATAAAATTTGTAACTATGTTGCTGGTACACAACCCTTTTTTATTGGGCGTAATGGAAGTACTGAAATGGAAGTGATTCACTTCTGGCATGTGTACCGAAAACACGGGCACCCCTATCCAGTTGATATGCTAGAGCGCTTAGAGCGTTACAGTGGTATTTGGCCAGCAACACAAGATTCATGTGATGCTTGGGCATTAGAATATGTAAAGAGCCTTGGACTATTAGATGGTCTTGCAGCAGGATGGTATAAAGCCTATAGTGATATTGAGGCAGATTTTCTACAGGCTTACGCTATTAAAGCATTTCGTACACCGTTGCGAAGCTTAGAGCCATATTATGTTGAACCAAAATATCGCTGGACACGATACTTAACTGGTCGTAAAGTTGCTGTAGTTTCTAGTTTTGCCGATAGTATTCAGGCACAGCTCTGGAGTCCAAATTCATCGAAAATTTGGTCAGGGCTAATACAACCAGATACAATTCTTCCGACAACAGTTCAGTGGTCAACTATTAGAACATATTTTTCTCCCAAAATTGCTGGAAACACAACAGCATCTTGGCCAAATGCAAAGTCGTGGGAAGATGCTGTAGCGTACGCAGTCAGTGAAGTTTTATCTACGGATGCAGAAATTGTATTAATCGGATGCGGTGCCCTAGGAATGTGTATTGGAGGACGGTTGCGTTTAGCTGGAAGAAGTGTAATACTACTTGGTGGAGCAATACAAGTTCTGTTTGGAATTAAAGGACAACGTTGGGCATCCCATGATGTAATTTCCAAATTTTGGAATTCAGCATGGGTATATCCCTCTAATAATGAAACACCATCTAGAAGTTATTTAATTGAAGGAGGTTGCTATTGGAATGGCTCCCTGCCATCTACAACGCCCAGATAATATTTATACATAGTAGAATGTTTATTGCTTTTGAATTAATATTATTATTACTAGCCTTACAGGCATTTATATTTTATGTGATTTTACTCAGTAAACAAAAGGTATTTCATTTAGTATACACATTTTTTATGTTGTACATTTCCTACCGCTTATACACTATTTATGCAACTGTAAATGATGCAAACACAAGTATAGAGTACAGCAAATCTATCATGCATATTTTAAGCGGTGATAGAAATAAGCCAAATGCTAAAGCTGATATAAGTTCTAATATTATAGGACTTATTGTACTTAATATATTATTTACGGGGTTACACATGTGGCAATTTTTTGCCCCCTCAAGAATTGCATTAAATGCTAGCTCTTTACCCTCTTATGGTGGATATAGAATGCGCTAAGTATTTAAATTAAATACTTAGCAGTAATAGAATAGGAAAAGTTGATATTATAGGAATTATTTCATTTTTAACAATAATCTATACTATTATAATATTTATTGCGTTTTTATTATACAAACTTACAGGATGGAAATTTTGGTTTATTATTGGAGCAATGGTTATTGCAATATGGTTTGGATTTTGGTGGGTTGCTACATCAGTAATTACTTCATTTATAAAGCTAGGAGCGTCAGAAGAGAATTCAGATCTTAATAACAGAGCAGATGCAAAAGAAACTTTAGATCAATGGAATATAGTTACAAACTCTGTACTAGCTATTACAGTAGTTTCATTCATTCTATCTCTATATCTAAATGGTACTTTGGGAGCCAAGCCATCAAATGTATCTCCGACTGTTCCAGTTGGCGGTAGAAGAAGGCGCTGATTTATAATTCGCGTGTCTAGATGAGACTACAGTTTGTTTCGGACTTACATCTTAATTTACGTCCCAAAGAAACTTTTGAAACTATGCTTATTCCTAAGGCCCCTGTTTTAGCCCTACTAGGCGATATAGCACCCTTTCGCCATCCAAATCTCCGACAGTTTCTAGAATGGTGCTCACAGCGCTGGGAAACTGTCTTATACATTCCTGGTAATGAAGAACTAATACACAAAGACTACTCTATTGACACTGCTTTAGCAGGACTCAAGCAAGTATGTGCCTTTTATAAAAACATTCATGTGCTCTATAGGGATAGTTTTATAAGTGACGATGGGCTCATAGTACTTGGATGTACATTTTGGAGTTGTATACCAGTAGTTCCTAAACCACATAGGGATAGGCATCGCACTGACGTAGAGTGGGTGAAAGCCCAGACAAAACTTTATACGAAGCCATTTCTTGTTCTATCACATTATGGACCAACTATGTGGGTTCAAAATGAAATGCGTATAGAAAGGCCCGAATCAGTATTAACAATTCCTGAGCTAGAGCTTCTTCTAAAACCACCAATTGTAACATGGATTTTTGGACATGTTCATGGATTTGTAGAATATTCAAAACTATGGAGTGACTCGACTGGTGAGAAACATACTGTATTACTTTTATGTAATGGCTTAGGTGAAAGCATAGAGGATGAACGACCTGAATGGTATGCTCCAGATGCTGTTATTGCTTTACGACCCGAATTATACAACTAACGGCAAGTGCCGAATTTAAGCACTCCTCTAGGAGTGCTTAAATGTAGCATACTTGCCGAGCATACGAGCTTAGCTCGTATGCCAGGCTTACCCGATAGATGAGTCTATCGGGTGCGCCATCATAGGGTTGTAGGCAATATTAAGTACCCCCTAAAAGGGGGTACTTAACTTAGGCACAACACGCTAAGCATTTAATTTTGGGCGAATTTCCTTATCATATGCTGCTTCAAACCCCTGAATTGCGTGTAAAAAGTTTGGAGCCGGTCGAAATGTAATAGGGCGCTTTGACTGGATGTAGGCAATTGCTTGCTCAACTTTCATATTTGCCGTTGCAATTAAATACATAGCAACAACACAGGCTGACCGTTGCATACCTGCATGACAATGAACTAAGACTGGACCCTTTTTATGCTCAAGTCTTAATTTATAAATAATTTCGAAAGACCAGAGTTCCATATTGCGAATTTCATCCATCTGTAAATTATCATCAACTGGTACTCTGTACTGGTTGCGCACTGCCTCATGAAAGGGGATTGTCTTCGTACAATTAAAAACAGCCCGAATTCCTTTTCCGATGAGAAATTCAGAATCTTGGGAAGATGCCATATTTCCAATCCAAATACCTTTCACAATTTCATCTGCCGGATTTGATCCCATACTCTCAACGATCGTTATAAAATTGAAGTTGTCACGTGAACGCATGCTAGACACAATGTCGCTTACACAATCCCTGTATCGTGAAGAAGAGGTTATTGCCGCTTTGAAGTGGTGTCTAATTCGTGGTCGAATGGGTGAAGCAGTCTTTTGGGCACAAGAATGTCTTGACTCTGGCCTTGCCCCAGAATTTATAAAGGCACTCATATGGGTATGGCTATTTACATGCGGACCGGCCTCTATTGGATGGCTGGCACATCTTAACAGTTGCCTACAGAATTATGGGGCTGTTACCCAAGAATCCTATATGAATCTACTCATGTCCCTTGCACATCATGTTAAGAATCGTGGTGATAACTCTGTACTTGTATTACTTGCTGCAGGACTCAAAAATTATGATGATGTACCTAGCATCTTAACAATTACTAAACTACCTGAGTCGATTCCAAATACTCCAGTATGCAGGGCACTCTTTCAGGGAAAAACTGAATTAGCATGGAGCCTACTACGAACACAATGGGATCGTGATGCGTGGTCATCATTGGAAGCAGTTCTTAAAGTTAAGCAACCCCACGTTCTGAATCTATTTAGTTCTCTTCGTAATAGCCCACTCACGATGCATGTTGCATGGATTCAGGAATGGACATGGTGTATTCGGGCACTTGCTACTCTTATTGTATGTAAGCGTGAGCACATTGAGTTGATTCCAGAAAATCGTGATTATAGCCATATTACTTGTATTCGCCAAGAATTTATCAATCTTCCAATGCGTTATCGGCGTATCTTTGAGATTCCGTACGAATGTCTATATCTATTTACTAAACGTGGTTCACTGCATATAAATGAAACAACAGAAAGTGACCTTATTTATAAGCTTGAAGAGAAAATCGTTGATAGTAGGTTTTGGTCAAGCCTACCTATTGGACCCTATTCAGATGACATACTGCGTGAAGAGTTCTATGCACATTACTTTCCAACTGATATTCCAGATGAATGGTCTTCACAGGATCGTCAAAAATCACATGGAACGGGCGTTATTCCTGTAGGAGATTCAATAGATATTAGTATAGTATTTAATCGCTGTTTAGTACGCTGGTTTGGGTTAGTACCCTGTAGGTCTATCTGGAATGGATGGGAGGCAGCATTGGAAGTTTTCATGAAGTTGTGGGCTACTAATCATCCTAAAAGCATTGAGTTAGGTATTCATGAAGCTTATACAAATAGTGATGTAAGTGAAAACTGGATTCAACAAATGGCAAATTGGTCACTTGAATCTAAAACAGTGGAATTTATGGTATATTAGATATCTTCTTCAAGCATAAGTGCCTCGGGGCAGTAATCATAAAATTCAGTCTTGTTTGACAAATCTTTATGTGTTTTATGTGCCCCAAAACTTTTTTCATTAAAAACAAATTGTGTACAGAACTGATTTAGTACACTAGCTGTAGGGGGGCGATTTGCTGATTTAGCAACACATTGGCTAAAAAACATATCTTCGGGGAATTCATCTGGAACACTTTGGTTTGCATAAATACAATTTAACATAAATGATTTTTTACGAAAACTCAGACCTCCTATACCATAGTATTCATACTGAGGTTCCCAATGAATAAACATATTGGGTCCAATTACTTTATTGTCATAAGAGCATCCTATATAATCATATTTAATGAAGTTATTTATTGAATGACCACTTGCACCACAAATTACGGAATCAGTTTGAAAAACCAAGATGTTTTCTGCATTAATTTTATCCCAAAATTGTTTCTCTTTGAAAAGACGATTATAGTCAGTAGATGTCATATCATCCGTTTGAAGAGCTATATGTTTAATACGGCGTTTTTTAACGTTTTTAGTACACTCTCTGGCATAATCAGCATATGATTCACCATGAAATACATATAAATCCCATGAGGAATCCATATGTTTATTAAAGTTTTCTATAACTGATTTTAGAAGTGGATGCTTTCGTGGCTCAACAATAATCATTGCATTTATTGTAGGTATCTGAAATCCTTCTAAATTATACATGTTGTAATAAACATAGATAAGTAAACATATTGCAGTGATTAATACATATGTTTTCATTTATCTTAACTACAGTATGCAAATATAATAGTTCCAATAGCAAGTGCCAAAGTTAAGTAGTTTCTTCTGGGCTAAACGGTGGAATAGGCAAAGGAGTATTTATAAAATCCCAGTCTGAAACAATTGTGTACAAGGATATTTCTTCATATGTTCCAGCAATAAGTTCATCTATTTCATCTTCACTATATCTTAATATAATCTGATGAATAATAGGATTAATATTATTACTAAACGAGTTACGCTCAACGTGTGCATACAGCTTCTTTTTCAATGAGTTAATCTCTGTAGATCTCATTTCCTCCCAGATTTTAACAATACCACGATGCGATCCCTCTGTGAGCTTCCGTGCATCTTCATATATACGATTACGATTTTCATTTGAATCCCCTGAAAGATACATATAATACCGCCGCGTAAGATTGATCCAGACGGCTACATCGGGGTGATTTGGAACAGTTTCAATTGCCCAGTCCCAAATATGGTTTACATAGTAGTATGAGTTTATATCTTCATAACGGTCTTCACGAAATGAAGATACACATAGTTTTGCAGTTTCCGAAAGTGTTACGCCAAATTCCTTACGAATTGTATAAAACTGTAGGGACTGGCGATGATGCTTTAGAAGTGTTTCTAAATCATAGCCTGATGAACTGAAGGCAAGAAGAATCCAGTTAGATCGTCCGCGTTTCAATAGTTCATCAATGAGAAAGTGTAGTTGGCCGTATGTAAGTGGAACATTTGTGAATGGATTCACAGGCTCCCTTGGTTTAATAAAGAGATTTACTGCAACCTCTAGACGTTCAGTAATACACTTTACTAATGTAGATGCTTCAAACACATACTTATGTTTAGATGTCCAATCATATAGAATAATAGGGTTAGTTGGAACTTCCAAAGTAACAATGTCAGTTTCATTTGCAGATTTAAATCGCTTCAGCCTCCATAGGCGAATACACTTTTTCATAGCAAATCGCACATGTTGATTATAATACATTAACCTTTTTACTTCATTTAAATCTATAGTAAAATGTATATTACAAGTATCAGGATATACTTTTACGCTGCGTGAAGATAAGAATGGGGTTACAAACTCCTTTTCATTTTTCATAAGATGTTGAAACTTTTTATATACATGAATAAATCCATAATTATCTGCACGTAGTGCAGCCTCATACTCTAGTGGGCATGGGATAATACGCCAGACAGGTTTCAAGAACTTATAGGGTTGCATTATACACGGCGTATATCTGAATTACGCGCGCTAAAAAAATCAATTTTTCTTAAGGGCACTTGCCCTTATTAATCCCTTTCAACAATAAACTTTGTAACACAGTTCTTAGTTGGACAGTATCGTCCAATAAGAACCATTTCCTGTGTGTATAGATAATTTCCATTAAGTAATAATGTTTCATCTTCGATTTTAAGATAGTTCCATTCAGGAAGGGGAGAATATGACAAAGGATTAAGTGTATGTTCAACACACACTTTATGATTTGTACCTGGAGTAGATGACCATAAGATTGGATTATTACATGGAATAAGAATTGTAGGTGTTTCTGGTGATTGTACTAATGTAGTACATCTCATTTGAGCTATATCAACTGACCATGTTTCGGGCTCATCAAAGAAATACACGTCTACCATTTTATCTTTGATTGCCTTTAGTAACGGTTCCTCATCTTTTCCAATAGATGCACTAATATCTTTAGCAAGTTTTTGAGTTGCTTGATTAAGCACAACTATAAATGAATCCCAGTATAGTTTTCGAATCGGTATGTGTTGCATGGTTACCATAATTTACGTGCTTGCTTCAAGCAATTTTACTCAACTTAAGCCTTTAAACACAACGTAGCAGCCGTGTCTTCTTCAATAGAAGGCATAATTTGCTGAACAATTCCAAATATATCTCCATTCTGTGAGCCATTCTTTATAGCAATCTGATACCAATAATATGCTAAGGGAGCAAAGGTGCATACGCCAATTATGATACCAAACAGTGTTTCAGCCCCTGTCATTACATATCTAGATAAAATAAGGGCAAGCATTGAGAGTAATGATACAATCATTATCATTAGTGAACGTCCTTTGCGATTTTCTATCTTCCATGGAGCACTACCTGCAGTTGTACTATCTAAATTATAGACAGTATAAGCATTTGTAAATATGTATGAACAGAAAAAAACTACATGTGCAACCCAGTGGCTTGGGGCAACATTAAAAGACGATGCCATACCAGCATCACGAATTGATGGTACAAGAAGTCCTACATCGCTTGCAGGTACACGTGTTCCTGGCAGTATAAACGTAATTACATGAAGAAGTATAACAGCCACTGGAACAATAATTACTTGCCCTATAAATAAGAAGATTGTTCCAACATTTAAGACAGTTAATGATAAAAATCCGATTAAGCATATGATAATAATTGGAAATCCTAAGAGAAATAATAGTATCATTTTTTGTAAGCGTTCTAAGACATTCATTCCTAATGATTAAGCCTAAAATATTGATATAACATCTAGTACTTACCGTGTTGTGCTAAAGTTAAGTACCCCCTAAAAGGGGGTACTTAATATTGCCTACAACCCTATGATGGCAAGTATGCTACAGTAAACGTTAAGCCAAAGGCTTAACGCAACTTTGGCACTTGCCGTTAAGTTAAGAAGGTTTCGGACATATATACAACTTTGTACCATCTGCCGTACGTTTGTGTAAAATAGGGATTCCTATTATGTTAAGACTTGATAAACCAAATAGACGATAATTTTGTTCAACAAGAAGTAGTCCAACTAATATACCAGCTATAATACTGAAAAAAAGAACATTAAAATCATCACATGAAAAATACAGACGGTAAAGCACAAAAAATGCTATAAAAATTGGTATAGTTACTGAAGCAATGTAAAATCGTGATGAATAATTTGGCCCCATAATTTCAAGCTCTTTGGAGAACCGAAACAGAATTGATAATATATAGGAAGATGCAACACTTAGTAAATACAAATGTGAAGATGGAAATCCAGATTGCGTAGTTGACCCGAATAAAGTAAGCGCCTCAATATCTTTTGACATAAATCCAGATACACACTGTGTATTTTGTGCAGTTTTACTTGTTGATACAAAATTCAGATATGAATTTGCTTGACGAATTCCGTAAAATCCAAGAAGACTTTCAACTAAAGAAGCAAAAAATGTTCCATATGGTACCGAAAGTGTTATTAATGCAAAAAATCCCATACCCATGACAAGTCCATCTGGAAAAATACGAATCATTTCTTGAACAATTCCTACCGGACTATTAATTAAAGAGTCTAATGCTTTTCCAAGTCGCTCCATCCTGTTCAGCCTTAAGGATTTTCATCAAGATACTATAGATCCTATAGGATGGGAATTCCATCCTATTTTCGTCATATATTAAAGAAATATCCCACCCTAGTTAAAGGGGCAGATGATACTAAACCACATACATCTGATATTCTTCTTGTTGATTTTAATTGTCTAATCTATGGTTGTACACGAAGTCCAGCTCTTCCTGTATACACAGGAAATAACGAAAGAGTTTGGGAAGATGCCCTTCTCAATGAAATAAAAAGATACGTTGTAAAATTGTGGAAAGTTGCAGGCTCACCAAAGACTGTGCTTTTAGCTGTAGACGGAGTTGTACCTATGGCTAAAATCAGACAGCAACGTTTACGTCGATTTAAGAGTGTATGGCTTTCGCAAAAAGAGCGTGAAGCAGGAGTTCGTGCCGAGCATACATGGGATACAAACGCAATTACACCAGGTACGTATTTTATGGAGCGTCTTACACATGCCTTAAAGGAATTATCTTCTTCACGTGGAGCCGGATGGATTGTAAGTGGAGCAGAAGAGCCTGGAGAGGGAGAACAGAAACTGATGAAATGGATTCGCTCACAAGATGAAAATATTATAAAAGGAAAATCGATTACAGTGTATGGCCTTGATGCTGATTTAATTGTCCTATCGCTTCTTCACGCTACAATGTATCCTTCTATAACGCTGTCGATTCTTCGTGAATCACACGAGTTTGGAAAAGTATCAACGTCTGCAGAATACAGTGTACTACTAATCCAGCAACTTCTTACAATAATGTTTCCACAAAAGCTCGATAAATTACGATACATTTATGATTACATTGCCGGGATGACACTTCTTGGTAATGATTTCATTCCACATAGCCTTGGATTTACAATTCGTGATTCAGGTCACGAGCGTCTTATTCATATGCTCTATGAACTTCATAAAAATGGGATGTTTCTTGTAGATGAATGCCAGAATCTTATAAAAGAATCTCTCAGTGTCCTCTTAAATTCGTTAGCTGAAACTGAAGCAGTAGATATTAAAAATGCCTTTTTCAAAAAATACACAATGCGCTCGCCACCACCACGCTCTGATTCAGAGCGCGCAATGCTACATGTTCAGGACCTTCCACTTGAATGGGCAGAAGAGAATAGTATGTGGAATTCAGAAACAAAGAAATTAAATGAAACTTGGGCAGATGTATACTATACATATGAAACACCCCTGTCTGGAGAACAAGATATACATCAAAAATGTATGGCTTATTTTACAGGATTACAATGGGTTATTAATTACTATACAGGAAAGTCTGTATCGAACGAATGGATGTATCCATGGACATATCCACCTCTTTGGCGTGATTTAGCATGCATATCATTATCTAGTGAACCCCTTCCGTATCCGGAAGAAGCATCTAAGAATGAATTGAAACCTCAAGAACAACTGGCAATGGTTCTTCCTTATGAAAGTTGGAATCTTATTCGGAACGCAACCCTTCGGGCCCTTCCAGGGAATCTTCCGTCTTTTTGGATTCCTGCTAAAAAGTTTCATTCTTTGGGAAAACGCTGGCTCTGGGAATGTTATCCAAAGATTCCTATTTTAACTAAGAGTCGCCTTTATTCACTTTCACCTTCACGTTGATCTCAGATAATAGTGCACGATTACATAATAAATAAAGGAATAAGGAGCCAGTAACTGCAAGTAGTGCTGATATGACTATTTGGAATATATGTCCTCCAATTATACGATTAAATAATTTTCTATTTGTTATAAAAAGTACTAAAGACGCTACTAAAAGAATTGCTGAAATACCAGCATTAATTAAAAATATATAATAATACCAAGCACATATTGTCATATTTGATATTCCCTTAAAGATCTCTGGTTCAGCGGACATTCTATATATCTATTATATAGATTTTTAAAAGAATAGAATGGGACAAGGCGTATCATCCCTACAGGGGTTTGAAGCATCCCATATACGAATCTATAAATCAATTCTTCAAATTGAAAATCCGCAAGTACGTATTCAAATGATACAGACTGTACTACAAGGTCCTGAGTATGTACAAGCAGCAAAATCTGCAGGTATCTATTCACATTTACTTGCATATACAGCAAGTGTACGAAATGGTACACGGGCCAATCCTTTGCCTGGAGAGTTAGGAAAACCACCTACAAGTGTTCCCACTAATACAACGCAAATCTCTGTACATACAAATGCCCCATCAGACCCTTCTACATATGTTCTTAAGGGAAAAGGTAATGAAAAGGCAATGAACTATTTTCAGAATTGCCTTCTTGTTTTAGATCTTGAAGAAGAGGTTGCCCTAACTGAAGATGCTTTACGCGTTGCTTATAAAAAGGCCGCTCTTAAAGCACACCCGGATAAGAAAGGCGGCTCTGAGCATAAGTTTGAGGCAGTTACACGGGCATATGCCTATTTAACTGATATATTACGGCGTGTACAGGGAGGTCGAACAAAGGCAGGAGTTGTAGAGGCTCCCGATACGTTAAAAGATTCTCGTGCATCATCGGCAAATGACTGGAAAATGGTTGAGCCTGTTAAGTTGAATCCTAAGAAACTTGATATGAACACTTTCAATACAATGTTTGAACAAACACGTATGCCGGACCCAGATGATGAAGGCTACGGGGACTGGTTAAAAAATGAAAAAGAGGCATCACAGACCTCTAAGAATTTTGGTGGAAAATTCAATCGTGACGTGTTTAATAGTGCCTTTGAAGATGAAGCTAAGACACATGCTTCTACTAAGAATCCACTTGCTGTTGTTGCACCAAAAGCAATGACACTTGCCCCGACACACGGAGTTGAGTTAGGCCGTGGTGCACAAGAGAGTTATACGGCTCCAGCAAATGCATCTATGAAATACACCGACTTGAAACAGGCATACACAACTGAGAATACATTTAGCGGACAAGTACGTAATGTCCAGGTAGATAATCGTAGTTTTGATACATATTCGGCACAACGGAAACGTGCTCCAGACCCATTAAGTAATTCAGAAATGGAGGCATTACAGGAAGCCGAGCAGTATACTGCACGTCAAGAGCAAATGCGAGGTGTTAGAGCAGCGCAGGAGCTACAGCAATCAGATGAGTATTTTAAACGGATGAAACAGCTTATTTTAATGGATACAAGTGGAATGAATAAAAAGGGAGATAGATAACGTCTAGTACTAAAGTAAAAACTCCCCTATTGGAGTCATTTAACTTTTCGTTCTAGCCATCAGAGCTAAGTACTTATTTTAAGTACTTAGCGGTATCAATAATTGTCTAAACCGCTAAGAGAATGAATAGAACTACATCAAGTATTGTTATTGGTATAGTACTATTAGTTGGTGTTTCACTATACTATAGGGATGTTTCATTAAATCCATTTAAAGATATTAATGTTACTGAAATCGGAACTGATAAACCGCCAATATGGATTTATCTAAATTCAAGTGATGTAAATTCACGCTCCTGGGCTGATTTTATGGATAGAAGCTCGCGTGCTATAAATCTTCCCTTTCTAAACCTATGCTACGAGTCGATAGTAAAGCATAATTCAGCCATATATCGCATAGAGGTTATTGGTGGTCTATCAGATCTTGCACTTCGCATGGGTGGCTGGGATTGTCTTCCTGATAGTCTTCAAAATCCAAATACAGTAGTTAGAGAGCCTGAATTAAATTGGATTCGTTCAGCTGTACTTGCAAAGTGGGGAGGCCTCTGGGTATCACCAGCAAATATATGTATAAAACCATTTGGACCATTGCCTAAGAAGCGCGTAGTATTTTTTGGAACTGACACCGGCTCTGCATATGCAACATCTTCAACTATACCAGCATTAAATGTAATATGGTCCCCCGTTCCAAATCACTCGCTTTGGGTAACATGGGAGAAGAAGGTAAGAGAGCGGTTAAATCGTAAAAGTGGGGGATCTGAATTTAGAAATGATGAGAAATCTGATTTAGCAGATGCTCTTAGTGAATTTAAGAATGATTGCGTATTAATGCCTGGAGCCGAACTTTCACGCAAGGGAGCTTCATTAAAGCGAATTGAATTAGAGGATTTACTTGCTGCAGGAACAGAAGGAGATATTCCATTTTCAGTACCAAATCATACAATATATTTGCCAATACCTTATACGGAAATTCTACAGCGCTCAGCATTTGATTGGTTTCTAAGAATGAGTGAAGACCAGATCCTAAATAGTGATCTTGTCATCAGCTATTTTTTTACGGCAAGTGCCAAAATTAAGCACTCCTAAAGGAGTGCTTAAATGTAGCATACTTGCCATCATAGGGTTGTAGGCAATATTAAGTACCCCCTTTAGGGGGTACTTAAGTTTAGCACAACACGGTAGACTTAAATAAATTTGTTTATTTTTAGTGGTAATCCATGGCCAAATAATATCATGTATATTAAAATACATGATGCCATTAATATACTTCTATTTTCAGCAACATTACGTTGTTGTCCTAGACCAATCACCATAAAAATATAGAGAATCACGCCAATCACAACTGAATGCAATACCATACTAAGACCACTTTCCATTTATACTATATGACTGGAAATTGTTCTAGAATTTGGCATTTGCCGTTAATCAAAATTAACTTCTAATGATACTCCACTCAAATCATAAAAAGAAACCTTACTTTGTATTTGATATAACATTTGTTTTACACCCTTATAAAGACGCTCTTCTTTTTGTAGTGTGTACCCATGTGTATGTAGAAGATGACGTAATATTGTTATAATGCTTATAGGTGACCATTTATGAATAAATCGAGCAGCTTTACAAGGAATGTAATATGCTTCAATATCGGGAAGCCATTCATCTAGTGTATTTAATTGAAGTTCATCTCTCGAAAACCATCGTAAATCATGAAATCCTATGAGGCCAATCTGCCGTAAAACATGTTCTACAACTTCTTTTGGTGGTTCTTTTCTAAATAGTTTAATTGGGGTTGTACTCATTCATATCTCTATGTATCACTAAGTAGTTAATTTAAGCACTTGCCATTAATATGAGTTTGTATCATCAATAAATAAACGCATCATATCAAGTGTATGTGTCTTACCCTGAGCAAAATATATCCATCCTCGTAAAAGTATTTGATGTATTTTTTGAGAATCAACTGCCGAAATTACGCCAATAGTTTCAATAGATGAATCAATTTCATGGAGAAAATCTTCATAACTAATTCCAGTTGCCCAGAGTTTAATAAACAAATTCAAAAGTAATGTATCATTTTTTAATAAATATGCCTTTAGTATTTCCATACATAATGAAAATGAGGGGGCTGAAATTAAAGATACAATATCATGAGCTTCTATAGTATAGTTTTCAGTATTTCGAATTGTTTTATTTAAAATTCTACACATATTTCGTATTTCAGTTGGAGAATGTAATATAGATATAAATACTTGCATCGCTTCACTTGATATTGTAATATTTTTAGCTCCGTCAATATTTATAAAGTGATAAATAATTTGTGTTGGATTAATAAATGTCATTTCAAGATGCATACATCTTGAACGAAGTGGAAGAATCAAATCTGTTGAATATCTGCTACAAAAAATAAAGCGTGTTGTATGTGAATGTGTTTCCATCGGTCTACGAAGTGCCTGCTGTGAAATAATAGGTAATGAATCAGCGTCATCAACAATAATCCATCTATAAATACCAGGTGTCCCACTTGTATGGCGTACAAATTCAGCTACAGACTGTCTAACACAATGTATACCTCTATCCTGCTCCGAAGATAACCATAATATGGAATCGTGTCCAGGAACTATATTTTTTAGTTTGAAATATGCTGCAATAAACTCATGTAGTAATGTTGTTTTACCTGATCCGTATCCGCCTGAAATAAAAATATTTGGGGGATCATCTAATACTTTATTTAAAATTTGTATTGATTTATCCTGTCCAATTAAGGAAGAGGAAAACATCCTATTTGTATAGGGCTAATACTCCTTAAACCTGGTCTAAGGAAACATCTCTATATTTGGAAAAGATAAGATGTCCCTTTATGAACGCTTAGGACTAAGCAGGGATGCTGATACCCAAGAAATACGTAGAGCATATCTTAAACTTTCTAAAACCGAGCATCCTGATAAGGGTGGAAATGAAGAACGTTTTAAAACTATTCAACAAGCGTATGAAATACTTTCAAACGACCAAACTAAAAATTTCTACGATCAAACTGGAGAAATTCCTGGTGAAGAGCAAGGTATGCAGGGACACGGGCATGGTATGCCTGGTATGCATGGAATGCCAGGCATGCCATTTGGTATGCCGTTTGGTGATTTAGGCGCCATGTTTGGTAATATGTTTAATGGAGGTCGCCGTCAGGAGCAACCACGAAAGCAGCAAAAACCCCAACCAAAGGTTCACGAAGTTGCTTTTACTCTTCATGATTTTTTCTATGGAAAACGTATTGAAATTAAGTTTGAGCGTCAGAAGTTTTGTAAACAGTGCAAGGGCGAAGGAGCAGAAAAGTTTGATTCATGTGGCTTATGTAACGGTTCAGGAACACGTGAAACGCATATTATGATTGGTCCAGGTATGGCAGCAGTATCTCGTGGACCATGTGAAGCATGTAATGGTCTTGGAAAGAAGTCTATAGGCGTATGCTCAGCTTGCCGCGGGTCAAAATTTACTAGCCACGAAAAGACACTTCAAATTACAATTCAACCTGGTATGGGACCAGATGATATAATGAAATTCCCAAATGAATGCTCTGATAATCATTCGTATGAAGAGCCAGGTGATGTACATATAATCTTACGCGAGGCAGATGATGTATCTCGTCTTGTTCGTATTGAAGATACCCTTTCTACTGTTCACAGAATTACATTACGTGAAGCTCTTCTCGGAAGTAAAATGGTTGTACAAGGTCATCCTGCACATCCAAATGGTCTTACGGTAAATATTCCTGTAGGGACTATGCATGGTGATACTATTACTGTAGAAGGTGAGGGAATGCCATGTCGTGGTACAACACGCCGTGGCAATCTACAAATATCAATTTCTCTTGTGATTAATGAATCTGAAAAAGAGCGTCTAATTAAAAATCAAGATTTACTAAACACATTATTTAGATGAAGTGGGAGCAAATGAAGCAGGGTTTTCTGCTAATTTCCACTCAGGATTCATTTTATTAACAGCTCCAGATGCCATAGCAGGTGGTAAAAGTGTATTAGGGGATGCATAATCAGCGGGGCGCATGACTGCAAATCCACCATGCATCTTGCGTGAACGCTTTGAGCGCTTTGAGCGCTTTGAGCGCTTTGAGCGCTTTGAGCGCTTTGAACCTCTGCGTCTTCTACCACCAGCCTGATCGCTCATTCCTTGAATTGCGCTAAACGATTGATCTATAGGTCCAAGACGAGCAATTGCCCGTAATGAGTTATCAAGAACACCCGTAGCTCCTACCGGAGCACCACTCATAGGAACATACGCCCCACCATGCTGTCCCATGTGAATCTTATCATAATCTACACCCTGTGCTAGACTAGCAGAGCTAGGCGACATCATTGACTTATCATTGACACCAGCTGCATTCATATGAGGCATACCACCGCCGTGGTGGGACTTACGAGAACCACGCGACTTTCGTGAACGTTTATTCTTACGCATCTTGCGCGACGTCTTACCACGCATTTCTATACATAGTATTGAAAAACAAATTGGCAAATATAGAATTAAAAACTATTTCTATATTTGAAAATCAAAAATACTCTTAGATTTAAGAATCACGTAGTGCCGGTGCCTGGATACGACGCTTCTGTATCTTACCTGAAACAAGATAGATACTGTTCTCCGTAACAATAATAAACTCCTCACCTACCTTATAGACCTTCTGGATTAGACTCGTAAACTCATCATTTGACTTGACAAGCATCTTCTCCTTTGTATCCTGGTCCTCACCCATAAAAGCCTTCTGGTTGAAAGTATCAACATAATAGTCTAGTTGGATAGGCTTATCTTGCTGTATCGCGAGCTTAGCAGCTTGTGCTAAAAGTTGAATACTAGGTTGGACATCAGCAGCAGACATTCTAAATTCTGGAAAGTTATACGAAAGCATGTTTACTCTTTTTCCGCATATTGATCCGGAAATGAATTTCTAATTGACTCGTGTAACTTCATTTGCATGAACAGTAATAATGTTATTAATAAATTCATATGCTTCATCTAGTTGCTCTTTTGTCCTAGCTCCCGTAATAATAATAGAGCCAGTTTGAAAGATTGCTATTGTGATGCGCTTACAAAGAGCAATCTTAGTACCATCGCCCTGTCCATTACAGAATTTAGGACAGTTACAAATACCATTTTTATCCGGAGAAGCTTGATTATAGTAGTATTTAGTATTTACACCCTGGTAAATAGTCGTTTCAAGTGTACTAGATAGATTATACACATTACATAGTATTTTATGTAGTTCTGCACGTTTTATTAGTGCATTTACCTTATAATCACTATTAAGTAGTTGAACAGCAAACTTTGTAAGCTCTAAAGGGATTGATGTTATTGCTGTAGGAAGATTGTTAAATTCACGAATTACCCAATGAATCACATCACGAGAGAACATTTCATTTGTAACACCAGTCATTTGAAATCCACCATTTGCAAATAGTTTAATATTAACTTCCTTAAAATCTCCCCCGTCTTCGCGTAACTTTCGCATTACAATCGTGCTTTGATTAAAGAATGTCTTATCACCTACACGACGCTTTGTTAAAAGGTCACGCGATGAATAGCCAATCACCCGCGTTTCATGCTCCATCTTAAGAAAGCCTTCATCTGGATAGCCAATTGGAATCAAAAGAGATTTCATTTGATTAAACAGCAACGGCAAATTTAATGTTGTACCCAAATGTCCTGTTGTAACAAGTGTTGAAATTCGTAACGGAGAGAAATCAATTCCTGTTGACATCTCTTTATAGTTTAAATATATACTACCATGCCTCCAATTTTTCTCGTACGAACCGCTTAAACCAATCTGATAATAAATGAGCACGCTTTTTAAAAGGGACTAGCTTAATAAAATCAGTATCAGTTATTCTAAGCATTTGAATTGTACCAAACTTTGTTAGAATGTTTAACGTATTTGCACAAAATACACAAAACATCGCCAAATCAGGATATGTCCATTTTTGTAGTGTAGTTTCAAAAATAGATACTATTTGTGAAATGTGTGTTGTAAGAAGAATCGACCATAATTTTGCACACTCATTATACTTTGACTTGTTTAGCATAAAATATCGAATGTCACCCTTTCTAAACTCAATATCAATACCAGAAATAGCTACATTTGTATCATTTAGAATAATATCAATACGCTGTTTAAAATCAATTGGTCTTGGAGCTTCAAATGGAACTCTTAAAAATTTGTGTATAATAGACGGATGAATCCGTGATATTGAATTACATAAAAAGATAATAATCACCTTTTTTGATGACTCATCTAAAAGGGGACGTAACGCAATTTGAGCCTGGTCAGTTAATGTTTCTGCCTCATCAAAAACAATTACCTTAGGGGCAGTTGAATCTGCAAATAATGCTTTAAAAGATGACCATATAAAGGGATATACACGGCTTCTTACCGCCTCTAATCCACGCTCGTCACTTGAATTTAGAAAAAGTGCCCTTCCAAAAAATGTATTTGATACACCCTTACCGTGCAAAGCTTCTACAAAAAATCGTGCTGATGTAGTTTTTCCAGAGCCTGGCGGTCCCACTAATAAAAGGTGAGAACGTGATTCAGGATATTTAACCATTGTGTTTAATAAAATTTGAATACGAGATGGAAGCCCCAAATTATCCATATACCTTTGTAGTGTATAGTATTATAGCCTTAGACCCGTTTTATATTATAATGGCTTAAATATAGATGCTTCTCTTTAGATATAGAAATGCCACCTAGAAAGGAAAAAAAAGACGCTGATGAAAGTCCTAAACGAAAGCAAAAAAAGGCAATTAAGATTATAGCAGTTGTAACTCCAAATGGAATTGAGGGATCCTTTTCGGTTGAGCCTCGGCGCCCCCTTATAGCTCACCTTCATGCACATTCAGATAATATTGGATTTGGTGAACAGGTAAATGAACCCGAGCCCTATAATTCTATGACAAATGATATGTTTTCAGAAACGAATCATGAAGTCACAAGTGAAATGGCTGAGCCTGTTCAAAGAAAGGTAGAGCCCGTTCCTGAAGTGGCAAATGTAGAAACAAAATCAATTTCATGTCACATAAAACTTGAACTTATGTCGCCCTTTAAGGAAACGATCCGCGCAAAAGTACTACCATCGAAAACTGATATTTCTTGTTTTTGGTGTGCACACACTTTTGATACTCCACCATGTGTTGTTCCAGAGCGTGAGGTTGCTGGCGTATATCAAGTGTATGGAAACTTCTGTATGCCTGAGTGTGGACTTGCCTATCTACTTCATGAATCTATTGACCCACATGCACGATGGGAGCGTATTGCTCTTCTACATCGTATCTATGATAAACTTGGGTCACATCGCATTTTTCCTGCGCCACCTCGTGAGTCATTAAAAATTTTCGGAGGCCCATTAACTATTGATACGTATCGTGCTACTATTAAGCAGGGCAAGGTGCGCGTAGATATGCATATGCCCCCAATGGTAAGTATCTTAGGAAGTATTGATACTAAGCCGATTGATTTTTTTGATTCTAGTATTAAGAATACCGTACTAGGTAGTCTACAAATCGATAAGACTACAAAGGCGGAAGAGGGGCTACGCTTAAAGCGTACGCGTCCCCTAAAGGATAGAGAAAGCACGCTTGATTCAGTAATGAATATTCGCACTGGACAGAAGCGTTAATTTATGCACTTGCCGTTATAAAAATTGAGGCAGATACGCCATTTTCTATTTATATAGAATGGCATATCAACCTATTGTTCGTGAACTATTTCGCTCACTAGAAACAATCATTCATGAGCGGTTTGCTATGATTGAAGATATTATTCGCATTGAATCCCAAAAGAATGTTACTTCTCTAAATGATGTCGAGGATATCTCCCCGCTTTCAGAGAAAATTTCAAGCCTGGCCGAAACTATTGAACAACTATCATCTCGTTTGACAGCACTTGAAGGTGTACAGACGCCTCCAGAAACTGTTCATGTCACTCGAATGGATAATGAAGCTCACACTCCAGTTCGGCCAGCAGCTCTACAGAATATGTTTATGCAGTCTATGCAAGGTCTAACTATTAGTACCAAGAATGAAGTAGAAGAAATTTCAGTAATTGAACACGTTGAGGAGGAAGAGGAGGAAGAGCTTGAAGAAGAGGTCGAGGAGGAAGAGCTTGAGGAAGAAGTCGAGGAAGAAGTCGAGGAGGAAGTTGAGGAGGAAGTTGAGGAGGAAGTCGAGGAGGAGGAAGCGCTTGAGCTTGAAGAGTTCCTACATAAGGGAAAATCTTACTATAAGGACCCTTCAAATGTAGTGTATATTCTTGATGAAAATGGGGAGCCCGCTTCAGTGGGGCGTTGGGATCCAAAGACAAGTCGTATTCTAAAATAAAATATAACTTTATATAAAGAAGACTATGTATTATTCAGCAGTAACAACAGTAGCGTTATTTATTGCGATTATTATAAATGATGTAATCCAAAATGATATATCTAGTATTTCTAATCACGCTTTTTTTGGACTTCTTTCAGTTCTTGCTGTTTTATTTTTATGTATGAAAGGAGCGGAAAGTGTTGCGTGGGGTCTAATAGTATTACCAATGTTTACAATTGCCTTAAGTTTTGTGTTATCGCATTCTAATTCAGATTCAAGCTATAAAGATGATAACTACTATTCAGAGCCTACTAAAACTCCTCAAACTACAACATCAGCATCTGGCCAATTACCTAAACAAGCCACAGTACAACTTCCAGTTTCAACGAAACCATCATCTAGCTCTTCTAATGTAACACCTTCAGGAGTGGGCTGCAGTGTTAATATGGCCTAACGGCAAGTGCCAAAGTTGCGTTAAGCCTAAGGCTTAACGTTTGCTGTAGCATACTTGCCGAGCATACGAGCTATGCTCGTATGCCAGGCTTACCCGATAGACGAGTCTATCGGGTGCGCCATATTAGCGTTGTAGGCAATATTAAGTACCCCCTTTTAGGGGGTACTTAACTTAGGCACAACACGGTACGTCTTACATAAAGCATGATTACATACTTATTTTAGAAATGGATAAGGCTTTATCTACATCTGCTCCGGCATGGATGCTTCATTGGGCATTTTGGTTTATTAATACTTCATCTTCTATGCTTCGTAAGCTATATGAATACATTGAACGTGTTAAGTCTGCTGCAAATTTTATGTATTCAGACCAAGAATATATGTTTGTAAGAGATTCTGTATTTCCATATGATTTACGTACATACAAACCACAAGAGGGTATTAGTTCTTCACTTATATATAATGTAAATAAGCGCGTATTTTATTCTGATGCCACATCATTAACAAAAAAAACAACATCTCTTCCGATTCTTTCTCTTGAAATTATTAATAAAACACAAGCGACTCTTTATGATATAACTGATTTTATTGAATCAGTTCGTTCTGTAAGCTCCTTATGTGAAACACTCTGTATAGGTCATATTATATCTGTTTGGCAATTATCATCCGGTACAGTTCTAGATAGTAGTGAAGTATCTGTTAGATACATAAACATGAATGGTGATACAAACATTGTAGATGTTCGTAGTTTAGTTAAAATCTAATATTATACTATAATGTTTCGCGAAGTTCTTGTTCCAGTTTTATTATTTATAGTTTTATCACCAGGAATACTAGTAACAATTCCACCTACAAAACAGGGATTATTAATGAGCAGAGAAACAAGTGTATATGCTGTTTTAGCACATGCAGTATTATTTGGCTTTATATACATGGGACTAAAAACTACATTTCCTAAACTCTGTCGTTAATAAAATATAAGATTTATACAGATGCCCAAGACAGCGCGTTATAATTCTACGGCGAAAGGTCTTATGAAGTGGGCAGAGGCCGAATTAGAGCATGTAGGCCGTATTGCGGCTATTAAAGATAAGGATATTCAATATTCTTATGCTTTATCGACTGTAAATGGTATGGCGCATTTAAAAGATGCACTAGCTGAACGTGCTTCTAAAGCGGGTCATCGTAAAGGTGACCTTCTAAACACTCATGATGCAGTTATTCGTGTTATGAAACACCTTGTGCAGACATATAAAGTAAATCTTAATACAATTCGGCAATTTAACACACGCCATGTATTAAGCAACATGTCGTATTTAACAAAGAAAAATACAACACGTAAAAATTCTAAGTAAAAGGTTTAAACCATACTCTATTTCTATCCTATAGAGTATGTCTTCGCCTATTTCTTTATTAGAGCCCTTACCATCTGGCCCATGGACATTTTATTTTCATGCACCAAAGGAAAAGCGATGGACTTTAGATACATTTCAACCTATTACAACTGTTACCACAATACAAGATGTACTATCTCTTTTTCAAGAACTAGGTGACAAGTTAAAGCGTGGTATGTATTTTTTTATGAAGGGGTCTATTCCTCCACTCTGGGAGAATTATCAAAATATTCGTGGTGGAAGTTATAGTCTTCGTGGCGGACCAGATGACGGAATTGAATATTACAAGACTTATGTACTTGGAGCAATGTTAAACAAAGCACTAATACATGGGGGTGATTCGGTTGTAGGTGTAAGTGTTAGCCCTAAAGTAATGAATGGTCCAAATGGTACTTCACGCATTGGATTCTATGTTATCAAACTCTGGAATAAGGACTGTGAGCTTTATAATAAACCTTCGGGACTCCGCCTATTACATTCAAAGTTGGTAGAATCTGATGTTATTTATACGCCCCATGTTGATAAGAAGATGTAAGGGCAAAACATTTGTAAACTTTATAGAATATTTATTGAATCAATATGTATTCTATTTACGGCAAGTGCCAAAGTAAAGTACCCCCAAAGGGGGTACTTTGCTGGAGCATACTTGCCATATTAGTGTTGTAGGCAGTATTAAGTACCCCCTAAAAGGGGGTACTTAATTTTAGCACAACACGTTAGTAGAATGGGATGTGAAGAGGTAAAAACAAAAAAATACCAAACACGGAAGTCGCCCGCGTTTCATGCTAAAGACTGTAAAGACCTTACCAAAAAAGGGAAAAATGGAGTCTATATTTCAAAGCCCGATGCAAAGGGTATATACAAATGGGTAAAGGCTTCAAACACGAGTAAAAAGGTAGGAAAAGGGAAACATTATGATATTCATGATAATGGTAGTAGACCCTTTAGAGTCTTTATAGATGGTTTAAATGTATCCATATACAAGGACACACAGACTGATTGGAATTTACCCCCAGACTATAGCAAACTTATAAAAACACTCAAAGTAAAAGAGGTTATTGTAGGGAAAAGCAGTGGACTTGCAGCTGGAGCAGATCATACACCAGCCCAGGCAAAGCAATTCCTGGGAAATTCTATCCTTCTTCATGTATCTGGAAACAAGTATATACATATTGGTGTTGAAATATATGAGTTTATAATGGAAGACGATTTTGAGGCATATTTTTCTATGGTTGGAAACAATGATGTCCCATATCCAGTTGTCTTAGGAAAGGAAAACGTATATTTTATGTTGGAATCAGAGCATACTTATGTTCCAAGAACATATTTTCCTCTTGTAAAAAACAAGACAGAGTGGGAAAATGCATACATGTATTTCTACGGTCATATAGATGCTCAAACCGGTGAAAACCCTCCTCATAATATTGTTCTAAAAAAGAAATTATCTTTAGAAAAATACGCTAAAAAGATGAAGGGGTTTCATAGTATTCAAAAGAGATTATAGTTTACATCCCATTCTGCTTATTCTTCATTGGCGCTAAGACAAGCTTCACCTCTCCAAGATTTGCTACTGTGTAACGAAGAATGAGGGGATAATCATTCTTGAGATATAGTTCAATGGATGGGCAGAGGCTTGTACACTTTGTGAAAAGAACAAGGTGCTTCAGCTGGAAAATACCCTGAACAATCTCTGCAGCATTTCCTGCAGACTTATGAACTTTCATATTTGACGTCCCATTGTTCTCCGATATGATTGTTTCCTGCTCGGCAAAATCGCCAATACACTTAAAGATTAGGTCAACTCCACTTGAGGTAATCTCTACGTCAAGCTTTTCTCCAAGTGCATTCATATCGCGGCAAATCTTTTGTAGGTCCATGCTTGGCATGTGTATAATGCTAGTAAAGTTTAGCGAAGGAATCTGGATATCCTCTACATCTGTGTCGAAGAGTTTGAGAAAATAGTTTGTCACCGTCGACTTCTCAGAATTCTCCATACGGATACCGAGCTTATTGGGATTACTTGCCGGTAGGTAAAGTGTAAGTGAATCATTATTTCCCATTGTCTTAATGAGCTTAAAAAAATAAATCATGTTTACACCTAATACATGCTTTGCTGGACAGTAAAATGTTTCAAACTTGTCCGACTGTAGACGCAGATACACAAGCACTGTATGAGTTTCATCAACTGCCATAATCTTGATGCCCTGCGGATCAAATTCAAGGTTTGCCTCCGTTAAAATCTCTTTTAGTGCTTCAATAAGTGTACGAAATGCTCCGGACTGGACAGTTTTGATTTCAAACAAGTTTCCATTTGCATTTGGACGGACGAGTGCCATTGTTCTATGTGCGTATTTTGAAAACATCTTTAGGCATCAAGCGCCGGAACGCTTTCTACGGCTATTACTGCGTTTATGATTACGGCTTTGTTTCCCGGCACGACTTTTCATACGAGTTTTGTTATTTTCAACAAGTCGTTTACCCTGCATTGCAGCGGCCGTTAACAACATGGGTCCTGATACTAATAATGTACCCATGACAGATGGTGTAAATCCCCCTTTTAAACTACAGGCAGCACATACCATATTTCTACTCTATAATTATAAATGGCAAAGGGTGGTAAAAAAATGAATATGCTCCCTGTTGCTGGCGTTGTTGTTTTACTAGTAGGGGGACTCTACATATTAACGCGTAAGGCTGAGGGATTCCAGAATACACCAACAGCTACTAATAATACAATGCCTTCAAATTCTGGAATGCCTGCAAATTCTGGAATGCCCGCAAATTCTAGAATGCCTGCAAATTCTGGAATGCCTGCAAATTCTGGAATGCCTGCAAATTCTGGAATGCCTGCTACTCCTTCATCAACAAACAACATGAATCCAACACTAGTACAAGTTCGTGCTAAGTTAAATGAAGCTATTAGCTTAATGTCAAATATGTCGTAGGGTTTAAATAAGATATACTATTTACACGTATATGTATTCACAGAAAAAAGTCCAGCATATGTGTATTGATACTACCCATACCTACACGGACTTATGTGAAATTGGTAAGCAAGCACTAACTGATAAGTCCCCATATATATATTCCAATACAGGACTTCACCGACACCCCTATACAGGTGTGTATGCAATGCTATTTGCTCCGTTAAAAAATAAAAACATTGAGTTTGTTGAAATTGGTATTGCTAGTGGTAGTTCTGTAGTTCTTTGGTGGAATTATTTTACAAAAGCTTCTCTTTATTTTTTTGACCGCGATCAGAATTTTCTTAATAATGTGAAAGCTATGGAGTTTCCTGATAGAGAGCCATATCTTGCCCTTATGGATGTATCTGTAGATGATGGAATACGTGCCTCACTTAAAGCAACTGGTAAAATGTTTGATGTAATTTTAGATGACAGTAGTCATGTATATGAACATCAAATACGAATTGCTAAAGAGGCATTCCCATTTATCAAATCTGGTGGATATTTAATCATAGAAGATGTATATCGTAGTGAGTCTGAGGTAAAGTATGAAAATGACCTTGCCGATATTATTTCAGAATGTACAATGGCTTATTTTGTAGTATGTAATCATGAAGAGCGTTACAGTCCAGGTTGGAATAATGATAAGTTGTTTATTCTTGTAAAAAAATAAATTATTCAGTTAGTATTAATCGATTAGAATGATCTTGATGAATACTAAACAGTGATATAAGAATATTAGTAAGAATTGATAGATAAATAGCACGTAATTTTTTTGTACATACGGGCATGTATTCAAAAATATACGGGCTAAATCTTAAAATATCATAGACCTCATTTCCAGCTTGATTATTTAAATATTCAAACAGCTCAGGTATTTTAAGTTCAAGCGTATGTTCACAAATTTTTACAGAATTATGTATAAATTCTGCTACTTTCTCTCTATTACACCAAACAACTTTAGATTCTATACAATCATGTATGTATATTTTACATAGTGTACAATTTACATATATAGAGCTCATAATGCTCTTTTCATACGCGAGATAAAATTGAGGGGACCCATGCCCCCCACCCTTGTAGAAAATGAGCGCCTCCAACTATAAGAAACACTCTCACCGTGAGCACATTCTTGAGCTACCCGATACTTACATCGGCTCAACCGATACTCACTCTGAGAAGCGATGGGTCTATGACCCTGATGCAAAGAAGATGACCTTTTGCACTGTTGAGTTCAATCCTGGCTTTTACAAACTCTTCGATGAGATTCTTGTAAATGCCCGCGATGCTCTTGTTCGAAGTGCAGAGCCTGGTAAGACCCCTATTAAGGCTATTAGTGTTTCCATTGATGCAAAAGACTCATCTGCTCTAAAGATTGTTGTAGAGAATGACGGAGATGGTATTCCTGTTGAGATGCATCCTACAGAAAAAGTCTGGGCTCCTGAGCTCATCTTTGGGCATCTTCTTACAAGCGGCAATTATTCAAAGGCTGAGGAGAAGATTGTTGGTGGCAAGAATGGATATGGTGCCAAGCTCACAAATATCTTTAGTAACTCTTTCACTGTTGAAACGCGTAGCCCTAAGCACGGGCAGAAGTACATGCAGAGCTGGTCAAAGAACATGTCAGTTGTGGGCAAAGCTTCTGTGAAGACTGATTCTGGAGCAAAAGGGTTTGTACGTGTTTCCTACGAGCCCGACCTTTCTCGCTTTCCTGGGTTTAATCTTAATGATATGTTGCGTGTTCTTAATACACGAGTCATTGAGCTAGGGGCAGTTGCCGGCAAGGATGTCAAAGTCACCTGCAATGGCTGGACGGTGGCCACAAACACCTTTGAGAAATTTGTCAAGCTTTTCGTAAAAGATGATAGTTCAATTGCCTATGAGCGCTGTGGCGACCGCTGGGAAGTAGCCGGTGTGCTTGCCAAGAGCCTCTTTGATGAGGATCATAATCCTGAGGAAATGCATGTTTCATTTGTAAATGGTATTAATACTCGCCGTGGTGGCAAGCATGTTGAGAAGGTTGTTAGTACTGTTCTTAATGAGTTTTGTGAACTAGCAAACAAGAAGAAGGTTCCTGTAAAGCCTGCTCAGCTGAAGGACTCTGTACTCTTCTTTATCAATGCTACGATTGTGAATCCCGCTTTTGACTCTCAGACAAAGGAAACACTCACTACTCCTGCAGCAAAGTTTGGCTCTGTCTTCAAGACTGATGGCAAGCTTTGTAACGGTCTCGTGAAGCTAGGACTCTTAGACGAGGCAATGGCAATTCTTGACGCAAAGGCAAACAAGGATGCTAAGAAGACTGACGGCTCCAAAAAGAAGACTCTTCGTGGTATGCCAAAGCTTGTAGATGCAACCCTAGCTGGTACAGCAAAAAGTGATCAGTGTACTCTTATTCTTACTGAGGGAGATTCAGCTGCCTCTAGCGCAATTGCTGGTCTTGCTGTTGTTGGTCGTGAGCTATGGGGTGTTTTCCCCCTTCGTGGTAAGCTACTCAATGTTCGTGATGTAAGTGCTGATAAGTTTTCAAAGAATGAGGAGCTGACCGCGATTAAGAAAATTCTTGGACTTGAGCAATCAAAGGTATATAATTCACTCAAGACTCTTCGCTATGGTCGTGTAATGGTTATGGCAGATCAGGACTTAGACGGGTCGCATATCAAGGGTCTTCTTATGAATCTATTCCATGCTGAATGGCCCAGTCTTATGCACTCAGGCTTCCTTTGCTCGCTAGCCACTCCCCTACTAAAGGCTACAAAGCGTAACGAAACTCTTTCCTTCTATTCGAATCCAGAGTTTGAGGCATGGAAAACGGCAAATGGCGGTACGTCTGGCTGGTCACTCAAATACTATAAGGGTCTTGGTACTAGTACAGAAGTTGAGGCTCAGGAATGGTTCCGTAATCTTCATGAAATCAAATACGACTGGGATCCACAGACGGATGAAACAATGTCACTAGCTTTTAGCAAAAAGCGCTCAGATGACCGTAAGGTCTGGCTATCAAAGTATGACCCATCTCGCACGTTGACTCCAGCAGCAAACGGTCATATTGGCTATTCTAATTTTGTAAATGATGAACTCATTCATTTCAGTAATGCCGATAATATTCGCTCACTTCCCTCCTTAATGGATGGTCTGAAACCATCACAGCGTAAGATTCTATTTGGTTGTTTCAAGCGTGGTCTACGCTCAGAAATTCGTGTTGCACAGCTTGCTGGCTATGTATCAGAGCATGCAGCCTATCACCACGGCGAGGCTTCTCTCAATGGTGCTATTACAGCAATGGCACAGACCTTTGTTGGTTCAAATAATATCAATCTTCTTGTTCCTGTAGGACAGTTCGGAACTCGCCTGCTTGGTGGCAAGGATGCTGCATCAGCACGATACATTCATACGCATCTACAGCCCCTTACTGATATTATCTTCAAGAAGGATGATGCTGGTATTCTTGACCATATTGATGATGATGGTATTATTGTAGAGCCTGTGAACTACTATCCAGTGGTTCCCCTTCTAGTTATCAATGGATGTATTGGTATTGGAACTGGATTCAGCACTGATATTCCCCCTCACAATCCTGAGGATGTCATTGGTCTACTACGTGACCGTCTTGAGGGTCGACGTGATACACTCAATGATATTGCACTCCGCCCATGGTGGCTCGGCTTCAAGGGTGCCATTCAGCAAGTCAGTGATGGCGTCTGGCTAACAAAGGGTATCTATAGCTTTGATGACTCTAAGCATATGATTTCCATTACTGAACTACCTATTGGCACGTGGACCCAGGACTATAAAGCTTTCCTTGATGAAATGTGTACTAACACCGAAAATGATTCGGCAAAGACGGAGGATGGTAAGCCGGTTCTTAAGACCTTTGATGACCTGTACAATCATATTGAGGTCCGCTTTGACCTCTACCTTGATAATGACTACTATGATGAGATTCGTGGGCGCCCCCAGGAGTTTGAGAAACGATTCCGCCTAACAAATACGGTTCGCACAAGTAATATGGTATGCTTTGATACGAATCTTAATATTGTCAAATACAACTGCGTGGGTGATATGATGGAGGCATATTATGTAGCTCGTATGAAAGCGTATGGTGTTCGCCGTGACCGAGAGATGGCACGTCTTAACCGTGATGCAGTAGAGTTTGATGCAAAGGCACGCTTTATTAAGGCTGTGCTCACAGGAACCATTGAACTACGTAATGCTACTGATGAGGCTATTGTAGCGCTTATGACAAAGCATAAGCTTCCTCCACTGTCAAAGGAGTCTGAGCCAGCATCTGTGGATGCATATGAGTATCTACTGCGTATGCGCATGGACCGCGTGAAGGCATCCGCCGTTGTAGAGCAGGAAAAGGCGGTTGAGCATGCACTTAATGCTGTGGCTGCTCTACAGGCTACTACTGTAGAGGAGATGTGGCTAAAGGATATTGATGAGTTCCAGGCAGCATGGACAACTGTACGCAAGGCACGGGAGGATGCTCTTGCTGATGTAGATGGTAAGAAGCGCTCTAAGAAGTTTGTTCTAAAGAAAAAGTAACAATCTTTTGAATCTATAAAATAGAATCAAAGGGTTGCTCGAGACGGGGATTGAACCCGTGACTTTGGCGTAACTAGATACTTCCTTTCGCATCTAGGTAAGTTTTACCTTACTCCTTCATACATGTTTTTGTATAAGCACCACGCTCTACCAACTGAGCTACACGAGCATGTGTGGGTCCAGCCCCCACAACATATCATATTGTAAAGGTTTTAAGTCCTTCTATACGCTTTGTCTGTTTTTTTGCCCGTTTAAACCGCTTTGCCTTTCGTGTGCTTGGTACTAAACCTCCAGTTTGTGTTTGAGGTAACGAAATATCTATAAGAATAAGTGTTGTGTCATCACCTTCATATGGGCTTTCCGTTTGAGCCATATGTTTTTTTAACACAGTCTGAGCACTTAATGTATAATCATCATTAAGAGATTCTTTTATCATTTTACATACATCTGGAATAGGTTTCAGTTCATCTGATGATGTATCAACAAGACCATCTGAAAAAATAGCTAAAACACCTTTTGGCCCACGCGGAATAACTTTAATATCTGGTAAAGCTATTACACAAAAATCAGTAGCCCAATTCTTATTCATTTCAGGCACTGTTGAATCTTTAAATTTTGTGCTAAAATCTCCAAATGCACGCGATACCATAAGTGTTCCATTTACACGCGGGGCATCACCTTCGTCAGTTGTAACAGTCCCTTTACATTTTAATATACGCTCCTTTTCCTTGGCATTTGATGGAAGATGGGGCTCAATTACTGTAAGACATTCACCAGTAGAAGGATCAAATATACATGATGGAGAATCACCAATGTATGCAATAATACAATGCGTTGGTGTTATTATAGCAATTGTTGCTGTAGAGCCACTATCACGATAACGAATAGAACCCTGTTTGGCAAGATTTTTATCATGTGTAATAAATATTTCTTTTAGTCCATTCTCGATAGCGGTTATATCAGTTCCAGTATGTGTTAACATATTTGCTATCATATTTGGAAATTCCTTAAGAGTGTGTACAACTGTAAAAAGGCCACCATGGCCGTCAAATACTCCCGCAATTGTAATTTCTCCGGGAAGCGTTTGTACAAAGTGTCTATCCTCAGTTGAGGGAGGACTTCTACCGCGACCATTTATTTCAGCTACTCCAACCTTCATTCCTTATGAGGCAGAAAGAAACGAATTATAACAAAAAAACTTACGGCAAGTGCCAAAGTTAAGTACCCCCTTTGGGGGTACTTTGCTGTAGCATACTTGCCATATTAGGGTTGTAGGCAATATTAAGTACCCCCTTTTAGGGGGTACTTAACTTAGGCACAACACGGTAGTGTTTCAGAGAAATGGATTCATCGGAAGTGAGCGTGTTCCGGCTTTGCTAAGATGTTTCATATGGGCAAGAGGCACCGGTAAGTGGCTTATATCGTTAATATAGAAATGATAATGATCAACCGCCGATAAGATGTGAGGAACAGACCACTCAATAACTTTTACATTTAAATCATCAACCTGTGCCCGAATATCTTTTGGAAGGTTACGGGCGTATTGAAGGTAGATTGCTCTCATAATGATTTTCATCTCTTCCACAGATTGCTTATCAATTACATAACCCTTTGGTGAACTCCGTGTAAATACTTCCTTACGTATAGAATTTTGTAGACGGTCAACGTTTTCTGCCGAGAAGAAAATTTCACTTACCGGCGATTTCTCCCAATTTCCCCGGAGCATGTCTGTCTGAAAATTTTTTTCTACAGAAGTGTCTGTCTGAAATCCGGGAACAGCAAATGGGCTTTCAGCACTTCCAAATGTAACACGTCCGTTTTCTCCGGCTGAAGAGGTATATGGAAGATCAAATGGGGTTGAACGGTTATTCATACTAACTCAGCAAACGAATTTTAGAAGGGTGCGTTAAACATCCGGCAGTATTAAAACTGTTTCAAATTTTTTTCTAATAAAAGGGTATACAATGACATCCCTTCTCACGTCAAGTCGCCAAGTAAGCGCTGAATCTGGGTTCTTTATCCCCGTTGGTAACTGCAGAGGGCTTATCTACGCCTACAATCCCACGACCGGTGTTTCTACGTTCAGCTCAGCGGTATGGGCTACCACAAACACTTCCACTGCATTCTATGTATCATCGGCTGGTGCTGGTGTCCTAAAGGACCTTGGCAAGACGGTTGTGTCCTCTGGTCGCACATTCCGCAAGGTTCAACTAGTTCTCTCAGCTAATACGTTTGGTGTTGCTGGACTCAGCCCTTCAGCTGGCTTTGGTGGTGAGGATTACCTAACTGGTTACATTGAGCTTGGGCTAGGTGCATCGGTTGGTTCAGTTGCTCCAGTTGCGCAGTATGGTCGTTAAATATCTGTGTGATAACGGCAAGTTCCGAATTTAAACAGCCTAAAAGGCTGTTTAAATCAAGCATACTTGCCGAGCATACGAGCGTAGCTCGTATGCCAGGCTTACCCGATACCGTGTTGTGCCTAAGTTAAGTACCCCCTAAAAGGGGGTACTTAATATTGCCTACAACACTAATATGGCAAGTATGCTACAGAAAAGTACCCCCAAAGGGGGTACTTAACTTTGGCACTTGCCGTTAGACGAGTCTATCGGGTGCGCCATCATAGGGTTGTAAGCAATATTAAGTACCCCCTTTTAGGGGGTACTTAACTTTAGCAATACACGGTAGAATTTATAATTCTTTTTTTTAATTGTTGTTATAATTGAAAAAAAGAAGTACTATGTGATTAGATGAACTTCCAGTTAATACTATATATAATTGCATCAATCATGTTAATTTCAGGATCTTTTTATCTGAATTTTTCAAATGGAAGAAGAACACAAGCAGTAATTCTTGCTATTGGCACCTTACTTGTTTCGGTTCTATTCGGACTCCGGTGGTTTTCTTTGAATACTCTAAATCCCGCTTCAGCTGAATCTTGGCCACCTGTAATCAATAGTTGCCCTGACTACTTAACATTAACAAAAATTAATGATGTATTTACATGTGTTGACACAATTGGTGTAAGCCAACAGCCAGGTATCCAAAAATGGACGAGCCCAACACAGATAGACTCAAAATTCTTATTTGATTTAGTATTAAATAAAACTGGCTCAGAGCGTGTTACAGCACTATGTGCAAATTGTAAAACTGCTAATGTAACATGGGAGGGTGTGTGGGATGGCTCAGTATGTTTAAATGTAGACCCCCCTCGTCCGGTCTAAGAGATACATAACTTATATTATAAGAAATGAATCGTCAAGAAACAGTATGTCTTCATCCAGAAGTAGAAGATGCTATCATGCAATGGTTACTTCTAAGGGATAAACCGGCAATTCTTCTTCTTGGACCTCCTGGAATTGGAAAAACAACTTTAGCTCTAAGAACATTTCGGCAAGCTGGTCTACGTCCTATTGAGTTTAATGCAAGTCATACCCGAAGTGGAACATCATTTCGTAAGACAATATTACCTCTTCTAAAAGAGGGGGGGATTGTACAAATGATGGAATCTGGCTCAAAAGGGGGTATAGGGGTTCTTCTTGATGAGATAGATGGGCTTTCTAATGGAGAGCGTGGAGGTCTTAATGAGTTACATGCATATCTAAAGGGGCCTGATGCTTCAAAGGGGCGTCCATTAATTCTTATTAGTAATACTCTTGATACACGAACCCTACAACAAATATCTAAAATTTGCTTGACTTTCATAATTAAACCTGTAGAAAAAACTCTACTTACTAAATGGTTAAAGGCTGAAATTCCCGATTCATATGGTGGAGATTTACGCTCGCTTCAACGACAAATTGCGGGCTTAGAAATTCTACAGGAGGTTATTGAGGTCCCTGATGGAGTTATGCCAATTGCTGACTGGACACTCTGGGGTCAGTGGGATCCTTTAGTAAATTTCGATATAGAAAATAATGAAGGAAATTTAGCTAGTCTAATTTGTCTAGAAAATATCCCCGAACGTATTGAAGTTTCTTTAGGAAATACAGAAAAAGCATGGAAGATGTACCTTTCCGTATTTGATGCCTATAAGACAAGCGATCAAGGCGATTTTTGGGCGTTTTTCTATCAATGCTGGACAATTCTTCCTATATCGCTACGTCTTAAACTAAAGCTTATGAGTCTTAGATTAGCTCAAGAAGCACCTATAGAGGCAGATGTACGTAAACCGGAATTTCGTTATACGCCTGTTCTAACAAAACAGTCGGCAATGTTCAATGCATGGAAATTACTCTGCGAAATTTCAGAGGCACATTCGGTTCCTGTACGACTTGGACCAATGTATTCTGAATATGATATTATAAATGGAAGTTTAAAACCTGATAAGGTACGGCGCTATCAAGCAATAAGTCTAGAAAATCTTCACAGATTAGTAACGGCAAGTGCCTAAGTTAAGAACCCTTAAAGGGGTTCTTAACTGGAGCATACTTGCCGAGCATACGAGCTACGCTCGTATGCCAGGCTTACCCGATAGACGAGTCTATCGGGTGCGCCATATTAGTGTTGTAGGCAATATTAAGTACCCCCTTTTAGGGGGTACTTAACTTAGGCACAACACGGTAACAACTGAAACATAACAATTAAATAGAATGCTTTCTATACAACCGGCTTCAAAACCACATTACAAATCTCTTTGCGCATGCTTTATGTCTATTTTTGACCCAACTGAAGAGGAACACTTTAACAGTATATCATCACTATCTCTATCCTATTTTGGAATAGATCGTGCTGGAGAAGTTAAAGCATTCATTCTTGTAAAGCCATCAACTGTACATGCCGATTATGAGATTGCTTATCTAGGGGTTAGTCCTAGATACAGGGGTAAAGGCTATGCAAAACAACTTATACAAGTTGTGTTACATAGACTTATTGGTTATACAGTATGGTTAAATACATTTGAGTCAAACAGCAATGCATGTGCCCTATATGATTCAATGGGATTTAAAGTTATCGGTAAATTTACTGATAAATTGGGGATTGCTAGTATAATTTATCATACATTACCACTAAGTACTTGGCGGTAACGTCTAGTACTAAAGTTAAGAACTCCCCATGGATAAGGCCACGCAGTGGCCTTATCTCATTGGAGTGACTATAACTTTTCGTTCTAGCCATCAGAGCCAAGTACTTAAATTAAGTACTTGGCGGTACTTCTGAATAATTCTCCTCATTTTCATGTAGTAATTTAATAAAGGATAGGGGGCCAACTCTTCCAACGCGATAGGCACGTCCTAATATTTGCTTCTCCTCCTCGTGTGTCATCGCGTGAAGAAGAATCACATGGGTGGCTGCTGTTATATTAAGTCCCGCCCCAGCAAAACGTGAATTTAGAAGAAGACATTGAATTTTCCCAGTTTCAAATTTCGTAAGTGTTGATTTAATAGCATCCTTATTCCCCTTTAAATGCTTAACTGTTATATCTAAATTTTCTAATCCTGCTTCTATTGTTTCAAAGGGATTATCATATCGACTAAAGATAAGAAATTTTCCTTCAGGATTATCCTTTAAAATTTGTAAAAGGGCATCATGCTTCTTTGGAAAGGCACTACTATCTGATTCTACAATTTCATTTGCACTAATATCACGTGTAAGAAGTTTTTTACATGATGTTGGTTTAATTGATGCTCTACAAAGAGGGCAACATGCCTTTGTTGAAAGACTTAGAAGTAGACACGAGGGACAAAATGCCTGTGAACAACAGGGAGTAATTAAATAATCATCTGACTCATCAAAACAAATTGGACATGCTGTATTTTCGAAACCTTTAATACGCGTTTCAATTGCTTCTATTGATTCCTTCGTATTCTTAATCTTTCCTGTTAGCGATAAAAGTGCTAGCTCTTTTACCTGAGCTGATGAATATTCTAAAGAAGCCTTGTATTCATATGTCTTTTCTAAACGTATAAGTTCCTTCTGAAGATTTATTGTAACAGCTTCTATAAGAGCTTTTGCTGTCTGTCCTTTAACACCTAACTCAGAAAGAGCTCCTTCTGTATCTCCTGCATGTAACATCTGTTGAATAGCAGGTGAAACTGCTCCGCGAATTATATCATGTGAAATTGGTGTACGACATAGAATTACCTGTTTGTAAAGTGCTGGTAGAGAGATTGATTTCTTGATATAATTCTCGGAGCATCTGAGAACAACCTGGGATCGTAATGGGTGCGATATTGATAATATATCGCGTAAAAAATAAAATGAACGAACGCGTAGACTTTCAATATAATAATATGTATTTATTTTTCCGCGAGATTTAAAATGAGATTTTATATTTGTATCCATATCTGGATTTGCTAGAATTGATTGTATAACTACCTTATCAAAATACAGATTATTATTAATGTACAGGAGATTTATCCATGACGCTGTTATAAACCAGGTAAAACGTGTTTTAAATGAATCTTTCATAGTAATCCCAGGCATATGTATACTATCTGCCTCATCAATAAATAATCGTTTCCATCGTACATCAGATTGATGACATCGTTGTATAAATGGTTTAAGTAAGGTATTACTAATAAGAACAACCTCCGCTCCAAATACTGTTTCAATAAAGTTATCTGCATGTATTTGAGCAAGACGTGCAACACAAAAATTTTGTAGTGTTGTCTGATTATTAATATATTCTGACCATTGTCTAAATAGTGTGTGCGGAATTACAAGAAGGCAACCTGCCTCAGAAAGATCTGAAAATTTCCGAGTTTTTATTGAAAAGAAATTCGGTGATGAATTCTGCTGTATTGTAGTGTGATGCTCAAGTGGAGGAAGAAGATTTATTCGCGCAATATGTCCTAGAACCATTAAACTTTTTCCTACACCTACTGAATCTCCTAAAATACCATAGTTTGAAAAGATACGCTCGCCCCTTAACGGATTTGTACCATGTATTGAATCAGATTCTAGCTTTTCCATACGCGCAAGTATACCGGTCTGATGCATATGAAGGGGAATATTAATTGCTGGAGGAGTTGGAACTGTTGGAGCATCTTCATTTAGACTATTACTATAGACTGTATTAAGATGGTTCAAGTATTCTTTTAATGTAGATGTCATTGGGCTGGGCAACTAAACATTTGTACAAGGATGGGTTTAGGTAACGTCTAGTACTAAAGTTAAGAACTTAATGGTAAGTCTAGATTCATATAAAATTGCCGTATAGGACTTTCTTTTATAAAAGCATTTAGTTTTAGTTGCGTCTTTGCTACAAACTTATTATCAGTTTGCTCACGCATTGATTTTTTATTAAATGTATTTTCTGGATGCGCCATAACTAACATAACCTTCATAGGATCTAGTTGAATCATTGGATGGCGATACGATTCTAAAAATGACTTCTCCTCTGCATGCGTAACAGTTTCATCATATGTATGGGCTTGTGAATATGATTTTCTCCATGCCATTGTTCCGTTTGTAGCATGATTCTTATTATAGGGACCAAGGCGATATATAGTCTTAATATCAGTATAATACATATAAACTTCTGATGAACCAGCAAGTTCATAGGTAGGATTCTGCTTAAATTTCGTAATAACGTGACTTACACGCTGTGGCGGATAATAATCATCATCATCCATAGCAATAATAATATCACCCTTTGCCTCCTTGTTTAAACGATTTCTTTTTCCACCAATATTGATTTTTACAGGCTCATAAATATACCGAAAGTTTGGAAACGTTTTTTTCACATCAGAAAAAAGATGCTCAACGGATTCAGAACCATCATCATACACAATCCATTCCATCTTTTCTTTTGGATAATCCTGGTGTAAAATACATTTAATGAGTGTCGGAATAAAACGGGCTCGATTATATGTAGGTGTAATTAATGAAACAAAAGGCTTTGTATCTAAAGTCTGTTTCATCCCTATAGTATAAGACGTGTAGATGGTTTAGGCATTTGGATTTGTTTTCAAATATATAGATGCTCCAATTAAAGCAAGTACAGCTCCACACATTACCCGTAAAATACCTTTTCCTACTGGCAAATCGTCAACAGTCGGTTGAACATATGTAAATAAATTTATTCCAGGAAACTGTATCCAATTAGGTGAGTTTTCATCTTTCTTAAAAAGTGGAATTAGTGGGGCACGCCACATAGGAGGAAATAGCAGCCCATATAGCACAACAGGAGGATATAAAAGAGCTCCATAAAATCCATAGAATAAAACATAAAAGATTGATGATGGAACTGTACCATTAATTAAAGACCAGTGAGAGGCTACAATAGATCCAAAAAACATACCAAAAATCGTAGTAATACCAATAATGTTATTTTTTATTTCTGTTACTGTATCGGCAAGGATAGAGCCTAAATTAACTTCCTTTTTAGGTGTAAATTTTGCCATGTATTTTGCCTTTATTTCATCAACAGTATCAATCTTACTATTTAAATCAGTAATTGCTGCTGAAAATGTTTCTATACTGTATGATGAAAGCGAAGATGAAATAGTATCAATATGCGTTAATATACCTTTGTATTTTGAAATTAAATCTGATTTTGTAGAATCAGTTGTATCTATTTTTTCTAGTTCAGTTATATTTGAATTAACAGTTGTTCTAGATAATTTTAGTATAGGGGGTGCTATAATAGACAAAGACATTCTATATATGTTATAGAACATACTTTGCTGCTCCTGACCCGGAAGCTACGATGAAGAAATTTATACTTTCTACATAAATATCAATATCATATGTATAAGTTGTTCCAGGAGGTAATGGAAATACATCAATCTCAGCCTGTAGATTTCTAACACGACTTGCATTAAGTGAGCCTGATGGCTGTGTTTTAGAGCTTGTTACTGACCATGTATAAAAGGGAAGTTCACCGCGTGTAAAACCAGTTGTATAACGAAATGGATTTATTTTCGTGAAAAAATCAACTGGTTTCGCCTCCTGAATTTCATTACCATCGCATAAAATACGTAAATTTCGTATAATATCTTTTTGAGAGTTTGGAATAAGAAGACCACTTATAAATCCCTCTTGCAAATAGGGAGTAACACCAGGTGTTTTATTGTATGGAACATATGGATATGTATACCAATTTGTAAAGTTTGAAATTTCGTTTCGCGCTACCCAATCTGAACGGCGTGTTACAAAAATAAGACGAGTAATAGGGTTGTGTAAATCTAGATCAAAAGTTGTACGCTGTATGATACCAGCATTTGGTATAATTGAAATTTGTGGGAATATATATGTAAGGGAGTTTTTAGCAAACACTGTTCGCTCATCATCTGTTAAATACACAAAAGTACATTGTATTCTTGCGTTTAAAAACCATGTGTTTAAAGGAGGGGTTGAATAACCAATATCAACTAGAAAATTTCGTAATTGATTTGTAGTGCTTGTAGCGGCATTGTATTGAGGAATGTTGTTATTTATATTGTTTAGTGAAGAATTCATAGTAAAATCTGGCCCAACTCTAAATCCCGAAATATCATTTACTGTGTATAATGAATTTATCGGATTTAATGTAATCTGTACTTCACAATCTTGATACTGTAATGATGTTAGTGGAAGGGCTTGAAAGGTTGCATCTGTAAACCAGAAGTTAAGAGGTACGTGAATTTCTTGTCCAATTATGCTTGGGCGATTTAGTTGTGAGGCTCCAGCTGCCTTTCTTACAGGATCTTCATAGACATTTGGGTAAGATGTTTTAGTCAATCCTGCTGAATACGCTCCCGCTGCTGGATTTATAAGTTCATTTACATCTCCAACAAGTATTCGCCACTTTTCGAATTTATCCGTATCATATTCAAGCATAGCTTTTGTTAATAAATATGTCCCGTCAAATTCTTGAATTCGCTGACCTCCAATATAAAATCCTACACGGTTAATAATTGCTGCTCCAAGATATCTTACCCATTGAAATTCACTTTGAAATGTATTATTTATATATTTACTGTAAATATCGGGAATTTGAAAACTAAAATACACATCTGATAGTAAATCGCCAATACGTTGAATTTTAGCTCTAAGTTGTGTTGTTTGATTGTATTGAAGTTCATTTGGGCCATCTAAAGCGATTGATACGTTTTCCATAGAAAAGTGACTGTATCGTTTAAATAGTTTATAATAGTACGTCATTTGAGGATTTCCACTTAAAATAACGTTTTGTGAACCATATGATACTAATACAAGTAGACCTCCGCCTGTCATTGAACCTCTTACTCCTATCCTAAAAGGGGGTTTTAGACCAGCACTTAGTAAAGTTAATTACTTGGCGGTAACGTCTAGTACTAAAGTTAAGGACTCCCCATGGATAAGGCCGCGCAGTGGCCTTATGTCATTGGAGTCACTTAAAATTTTCGTTCTAGCCGATCATACGAGCTATGCTCGTATGCGAGCCTTACGCAATAGACATGTCTATTGCGCGCGCCATCAGAGCCAAGTACTTAATTTAAGTACTTGGCGGCACAGCATTCTGTGATGACCACCAAGAATCAGATAAATAAGGAGGAAGTTGCTGAGCCACTTTCCGCTGTGTAGAAGATGGTCCCTCGGAGAGAAGGCGTTCAATCTCAAATGTAGATAGGGCATACCGGGCGTACTTCAGTGAAGCAAATTGCCCTTGAAATGCTCCATCTATATTCATATTTTCACCTTCAGGTATGGACATAATTCTTGGATTTGAATAATTTGAAAAATGCGCCTTTGAGAAAAAGATGATATTCTGATAATTTTGATAAGGCACCGTATTTTTAAAGGGTAGACGATTTGCTAAATTACCATTTACATATACATCTAGACCTCCACTTGTACAATTTATAACAACATGAAACCATTTCTGAACCGGGATATTTTTAACATCAACATATGTATAAGGATTTGAATGTGTATTCATAAAGATGCGCATTGTATTTGTATTTGAACGAATAAAAACTCCTGGAGCCATAAGTGGCCAAGGGGCCATATATCCTTTATGAAATACATGTTTTAGTGTATCTTCGCCGCTGCTAAATGTAGATGGATTTACATTAATAAAGAATGAATACGAAAATTCAATACCCGTACGTTCATTTACAGAGCGTAGAATTGGAATTGCGTCAGGATATTTCTTTAAATCTTGGTGAATCGGCGGAAGATTATCTTCGGCATTTACTGTCATGTTTAAAAGTTTTACAAGTCGCATTGACTTATCACTTGAGAGATTATATATGATTTCTCCACCAAATCCAGCTACTGCTAATAGAACAACAAAGATGATACTAGAAAATATTTGCCCACCACTTGAAGTTATGGTAGCACTTGAATTATTATATGTTCCAAAGGAGGACATCTCTACCGTGTATTGCCAAAATTAAGTACCCTCTAAAAGGGGCTAGTTAATAGTGGCTAGAGTCTTGTGCTGACCGTTACCGCCAAGTACTTAAATTTAAGTTCTTGGCTCTAATGGTTAGAACGAAAGTTGGGTTAAGCTAAAGGCTTAAGACAACTTTTGTGCTAACCGTTACTTCCCACCAAAAAGGGAAGAAACTAATGAATTAATTCCAGCAGATTTTCCTGCCGGACCTACTTCATATAATCGATAGACATCAGCAGGAGATAGAGGATAATTGAATGTGCTTATACCATTTAGATAGCCATCAAATCCACCCCGCTCGGCAACCTTTAATTTAACACCTGTGGGGTCTACTTTATAGTATGAGCCTGTTACACATGAGCGTGATAGTTTCCCATCAATATAAACATCAACCATGCGTCCACTGAGAACAACTGTTATATTTACCCACCGTTGCATATCAATATTATCAATATCGCATACTTGTGTTGGATTTAAAAGTGAATCATCCATGGCAAGAGGGGTAAATAACTTATTTAAATCAGCTGCTGTTAAAGAACCGTCATTACGAGTTGCATCATCAGAGCATGGAGTTTCATTTCTAAAACCTTGAACAAGATTTGACATTTCTGTCGAGGCCTCTGGATTGTTTGTGTAACTACGATTATATATAGGGCCTGTTATTTGACTTTCATATTTTGCTAGACGTTCATCTATATTTAGTTGTTCACCAGGTGGATTATATGTTACATTTCCATAAGCATCTTTGTACAGAACAATTCCAGTCTTAGGATCAACAAAACGTGTAACACTTTTAACAGTAGTACTTGGTAAACCTACCTTGTTATTATTAGTTAGTATATAGCCCTCATTATCTGTTATGTTTCCAGAGGAATCTACATAATACGTGTTTCCACTAGCATCCTTGTATTGTCTTAGTCCTGTTACAGGAGGATTCCATTTTGTTGGAGCATTTCCATTATAATTTACTGGTGTGGGTGGAGGAGTTCCAGTTATTTGTGTTGAACCAGTTGATGGATTCGGCGTTGTTGGAGTTGTTGGTGTTGTTGGCGTTGTTGTAGTAGTACCCGCGCTACTAGGAGTTGTACCACCTACTACTGCAGTATCGCTGTCCCGGGACTGTGTACGAACCATTAATGTATTTTTAAAAGCGCCAAGCGCAATTAGAAGTGTTGAAAAGTTGGTTCCACCAATTTCAAGAATGTGTTTACGCTTGTTACGATTAATATTGTAGCTCGATATGTATATCCATACTGAAACAGCGTAATCGCCTCCTTCGTATAATCCACTAATCGCTGGCAGATTTGTCTGAGCTACATTTGCAGGAACTTGACTTGTCAATATTTTTAGCGGCGCGGTTGCTGATGATCCGTAGAGAAAATTATAAATAGCGTAGATAATAACAGCTCCAACAAGCGCAAGAAAAGCTGTAATGACTATACTAAATAATGATTTTGGAGCACTTGTAAGTGTTGAATCCATCCCTATTACGTATAAATAAATTAAGTATTTAGCGGTACTGTGTTTGTACGCTAAAGGCAGGTGATACTGTCGAAATTCTCGATGTATTACTTAATCCACCTAAACTGTCTGTAAATTGTGATAATGATGGGTGTGCGTTTCCAACCCGTGGGAGATGTAAACATGACCCATCAAGGCATAAACTTTTTAGTAATCCATTCGGATTTACCGGTGTAATTGTATTTGTGTACGAATTTAATGAGGCTGCAAATTTAACAGGGGCACCACGCGTATCACTTGTTTGCGAATACTGAGTAGCTACCGATCCAATTGTAGCAACTGAATCATTCATTGAAAGCTGTCCAATTTTACCAGATAGTCCATGTGAGCCTGCCTGCACAATTGAGCCACTTGGCTGTAAGGTAGAAATCATATTTAGTAAAGTGCTAGATGATACAAGAGATGAGTTATAGTAAACATCGATACGCCGTCCTACTTTGGAAAGGGTAAACATAACCCATTTTTGTAATGGTATAGGGGGAAGTGGTATTGTTTCTATAAATGTTTCGTTTGCTGTTTGAGTCTGAATTGATAGTTGCGATGATACCGTATTTTGTCTACTTGCATCTGGAAAGGGAAGAACTTCAAGAATATACACTCCATACATTGATATGAGTTTCTTATAGCCATCGTGGCTACAGTTAGTACAATCAATAAGATTTGTACAGACGCATGGATCATAGAGTCCGCTTGTACAAGACGGTTGGTTTGGTAATACTCCACAGCTTGATAAGTTACCTGTTTGACTTAGTGAATCTAAATATATATAGGCCTGAAAGGTACCTGTTCCATTTTTTAGAAAGTTTAGTGATGCAGTAGGCACTAAAAATGAATCTGTTTTTATAACTGCCGTCTGTGTTGAAAGTGAAAATGGACCTTCAACAAGAAGTGTTGAGGCAGGTGTCGGTGTAGATTTAAACGCAATATACAAGGCAAATAATATAATAAAAAGTACAACTGCTCCTATTATATAGATATTCATCTCCTTCTCTTGTATATTAATATTATATCTGAAATAATTTATTATTTGCCGGTTCTTGTGCAAACATACGAATGACCTTTGATGCTAAGGGCGTGTTCCAATATTGTATATTTCCAATTTGTATTGAACCATTTATAATCGGTGGAGGACCAAAAAAGTAACTTGTATTCGGAGGTAACATAATTCCTCCATTATATGGCATCATTACTTTCAAATTCCCATTCATATAGATTTCCAAAAATAACTCTGATACCATAAGGGTTATGCGAAATGGAGCTCGGAGAGGTACATTTTGTATTGGACTTGATACTATGTATTTTAAATTCGAATTTAATACAGCAACATATAAATCATTTTTTAATGGATCGGCAAATACAATAATATTTGAACTACCAAAAAGTGTTCCAAATGTACCAACTGTATCGGATGTTTGTAAGGTTACTGGATACGGAGCACGGTATAAAATTACTCGAGGCACATTAGCAGTTATAAAATCCCCTTTTATAAATACATCAAATGATAATGTATATTGTACAGGTAATACATTAATAAAGTTACAACTTAAATCCGATGATATGGGTGCCGTAGTAAAAGCAGTCTGTTTTGTGGTTGGAACCTGAACCGTAATTATTCCACCATCACCAGCTACAAATGAAAATACAGGAACTCCCATCATATGAAGAATAACAAGTATAAGGCAAATAACAAAGGCAATAACTGAAAAAAAGAAAAGATATTTGAATATTGTGGAAAATATGGAAGGCTTTTCTCCAATCATATTGGCTATCTAATATCAGTATTTACTTAAATTGTCGTTAGGATTTATTCGACATCCAAAGAAGAACACCAACACCAAATACTAAACCTCCTCCAATAAGCCCACCTTTAATAGAGGAGCGGAGATCAACTTCATCAAGAGCATCTTGCCCAATAACTGGATTTTTCCCTATAGCCCCAATCCGTTTATAATAATATAGTACTTCTGATTCAATCATTCGAGATTTTCCTAAAATAGCATTTACCTCATTATGTAATTGAACAGTCCATTTAAATAAATCATCTCTTCTATCAAGATGCGGTGAAATTGGTATTTTTTCTAAGTGTTTTTTGTAGTGTTCACGACATACGGGACACGGAATTAGCTGGGAGAGTGACTCATAAAATTCTTTTGCAGCGCGTTTTTGTGCATAGGTTGGATTGCTAGGATATCCAAGAGCAACTATGTGAATTGTATGCCAAAATATAGGTCCCCATACAGATGGCGGAAGTTTCATCTATTAGCTGTATATGATTTGTTAATGATTTTCTATAACGCATACCACTACCGTGTTGTGCTAAAGTTAAGTACCCCCTAAAAGGGGGTACTTAATATTGCCTACAACTCTAATATGGCATACTTGCCGGTAACCAAAGGGTTAAACCCTCATTAACTATCCCCTTTAAAGAAACGGGGGTTATGATTCATACTTCATTTTGTACAAATTGTGGAGAGCATGGACATCCTACAAAACAATGTCTAGAGCCTATAACAAGTTATGGTGTAATTGTATTTCGTGTAAAGGGTCCTTGGAGCCAAGCAGAGAATCTTGTTGCTTCTGATTCAAGTCTAAATGGGCTTGATGGCTCTCTTCAATCTAAGCTCGAATATCTTCTTATTCAGCGTAAAGATAGCCTGGGATTTATTGATATACTAAGAGCAAAATATACAGTAACAGATATTCCATACATATCCCAGCAAATTCACGGTATGACAAAGGTAGAGCAGGATAAACTACTTCATGAGCCTTTTGATTCATTATGGGAACAGATGTGGGGACCTGCCGTACAGGGTGTCAACTCATACAAGCATGAAAAGGAGCAGTCACGACAGAAGTTGGAGGCACTTCGTACTGGAGTTCCAAGTTTGGAAACTATTATTAAAGATGTAAATCATAGTTGGGATACACCAGAGTGGGGATTTCCAAAGGGGCGCCGTGATCCCCATGAAACAGAATACTTCTGTGCTTTGCGAGAACTATGGGAGGAAACCGGAATTTCAGAGCGAGATGTAATTCCTATTAAGAATTTGGAGCCAATACGAGAAATCTTTTTTGGAAGCAATCGTATACAGTATTGCCATAAATATTATATAATGTACATGCCTACTGAGAGAAACACCCTTTATGATACATCAAATACATTAATGAGTCGTGAAATTGGTGATATTAAATGGTGCTCTTTGGATGAAGGGCTAAATCGCATTCGGTCTGATAATATTGAAAAGCGGGAGATTCTTCTTCGTGTTGCTCGACTTCTTAAGAATTTTTGTCCATTTCAAAATGGAATAATGTCTAATATTCAACTGTATGGACGGCAACGTGGTAACGTTTAATTTACTTTAACGGCAAGTGCCAAAGTTAAGTACCCCCTTTGGGGGTACTTTGCTGTAGCATACTTGCCATCATAGGGTTGTAGGCAATATTAAGTACCCCCTTTTAGGGGGTACTTAACTTTAGCACAACACGGTAAACATACCGCTAACTACTTAGCGCTAATCTTAACTTAATTTAATAACTCCAGTTAATTAGTATGGCAGAAGATTATTCAACTTACAATAAAGAACAGTTATTAAAACGCTGGAGAACTGAAGAAAACATGGAGAAACGTGATAAACTATTTAAGGTAATTCAGGAAAAAAACTTATATCCACAGGATGATAATAATGAGTGGGAGGCGGCGGCTGGCTTATATCCAGCTACGGATGACCCTCAGTTTACTGAAAAACTCATGCATAAACAGGAGTTTGCCGAAAATCTTCAAGAATCTATTGGCACACAACAGTCGCGAGGAGTAAATCCATGTGATTCTCAAGAGGAGTTTGAGCTCACACCTGTTCAGCGCTTTGTAAGTCGATTTTTATCTCCACAATCGCCATATGTATCAGCACTTCTTTATCATGGTGTTGGTGTTGGAAAAACCTGTGCCGCCATTACAACTGCTGAAGAATATCTTCGTGCATACCCTCGTGAATCAGTATTTATTGTAGCACCTAGAAACATCCAGCCCGGCTTTCGTAGAACAATTTTCGACGATGAATCATTAAAGATGGGAGCAAATTCTGAAGCGAATGAATTAAAGGGATGTACAGGAGATATTTATCTAAAACGCACGGGCACCGAATACGAAACTGAAAAAAGTGTAGTTGTACGTAGAATTACACAATCCATTAATACGCGATACACAATTCTAGGATATATACAGTTTCATAGATACATTCAATCAGTACTTAACCGAGTTCCAAAAAGTCTACAGGATGAACGTAGAAAACAGGAAGAAATTAAAGTTCTTAGACAGGAATTTAATGGACGTCTAGTTATAATTGACGAGGCTCATAATTTACGAGATGCTCCTGGAGAAACTGAAGGGGATAATTTAGATATTGCAGGTGGAGAAACTGAATTATCAGAGGCAAAGGCAGGAAAACGCTTAACCCCATCCCTTCTTCAAGTAATACAGGCGGCAACAGGAATGAAATTAATGCTCCTTACAGGAACACCCATGTACAATAATTTCAGAGAAATTGTCTTTCTAATGAATTTACTTCTACTAAATGATAAACGCGCTCCACTTTCAGAGCGTGACATTTTTACACCAACGGGTCACTTTCGTGAAGGTGGAGAGGCAAAACTAGGAGCAGCCGCGCGTGTGTATATAAGTTTTATGCGCGGAGAAAATCCTTTAAGTTTTCCTATTCGTCTTTCGCCCAAATCTGTTCCTAAACTAAATGATTGGCCACGCGAAAGTCCCCAAGGTGAGCCTATATTTCCTGAAGCTGACGAAGCTACACAACAGATGAAACAAATCCTTCTTAAACTTCCCTTTGTTCCTGTTTCCTATAAGGAAACCGAAATGAAAGTTATTAGAACTATTGCCGATATAACAATCGAACAAAATGGCCTTGGTGTTCGCAGTATTGATGAAATGGTACAATCTGGAAATTGGCTTTTTCCTGCTACAGATGGCTCATCAACACCTGAATCACGTATTCGTGATGCAGGATTTAACTCATGCTTTGATGAAAGCCCAGGAGCATCTCTGACCCAATTTACAGCTCGCTCACCTCCTGTATGGTTAGCAAAAGAATCTATTGTACATGTATCACCAAAGGCATCTCTTATATTAAATCGCATACCAAGCACAAAGGGTATTGTTTTTATATACAGTCGCTTTATTAAGTCTGGAGCGGTTCCGCTTGCACTAGCACTTGAGGCAAATGGTTACACGCCTTGGGGTCGTGATAAACCATTACTTACAAATGGGATTGTTGATGGAAAGGGGCGACAGTGTGCCTTTTGTAATTTACGGGAAAAGACACACACAGGAAAGGCCCATAAGTTTGTCCCTGCAAAGTATATCCTTCTTACGGGCCAAACTAACTATTCCCCAAATAATGCCGCCGCCATTCAAGCCTCACGCTCTGTGAAAAATATTGATGGTGGAGAAGTTAAGGTTGTCTTAGGCTCCCAGGTAGCTTCTGAAGGTATAGACTTGCGTTTCATTCGTGAAATTTACGTGTTTGATAGCTGGTTTCATTTAAATAAAATGGAACAGGTACTAGGACGTGGAGTTAGAACGTGTAGCCATGCCCTTCTTCCTGAAACAAAACGGAATTGTACAATTCATCTTCTAGTAAATTCATATGGTACAAATGTTGAAACTGCTGATATGTATATGTATCGTACAGCAATGAATAAGGCCCTACAAATTGGTAGAGTTACACGTGTCTTAAAACGCTATGCACTCGACTGTAATCTAAATCGTAACGCAATTCTTATTACTGATCTGAACCCAATCGATAAAATAGAGGATTCTCAAGGAGAGCCTCGCGACTCTGTTCAAATGAATGATACACCCTATACAGCAATATGTGATTGGATGGAATGTGCATATAGCTGTGCCACCCCTGTAGATATTCAGCGTTTAATGAAAGAATCTAAGATTTCTATGGTATCTTATGGTGAGTATGCAATGCGCTGGAGAGAATCACAAATTAAACAGATTATAAAACGTCTTTTTGAAAAGGAGGAGCAACCAATGATACAGATAGATAGTTTAATCGAAACCCTGCGCGCTGCCGATATTCCTGAAATTGCGATTCGGACAATTTTATCGGAAATTGTTGGACAGCCTTCATTTCGCCTTAGAATTAAAGGGCAGGAGGGCTACATAATTTACAGAAATGCCTTTTATTTATTTCAACCGATTCGTCTAAGAGATACTCATATACCACTTGCACTACGTATTGCTGATACTATTGTACGAAAAGACGAATACGATATGTCTAAAATGGTAATTGAACGCACATCAGTAGTAGAAACACCGGTATTAGCATCAGCAGCGGCAACAGCAGCATCAGCATCAGAAGATACAGGAGCGGCAGCCGCTACTCCAGCCATACAACAAAAGGAAATAAAAGTAAATACAGAATACCTCTTTTGGAATGAGTGTATTAAATGGGCAATAACTATTAAGGATGGCTCATCCGATGCTGATATACCACCCGATGTTTTAAAGATACTTTTTAAAAGATATATTGGAGATGAATACAAACGTGAATTTAATTATTTTGTAATGATTTCATGGATGTTTGAATCAATTAAAGCATTGCCTGATTCAGCACTATATCTTAAATACCTTGGGGAGCTATTTCTAGAGCTTGTCTGGGATGAATGTTTTAGTAGCGAAGAGCAGAAAAACATTCTCAAACAGCCTCGTACAGAAGAGTTAGTAAGTGCAGCAAGTGAGCAAATTATTCAGCGTGGCTCTAAAGAAATTTTCAGATATGTGAATAACTTGACTGGTACTATAGAGTATATGTGTGGTGATGAGCGCTGTAGTGAGGTTATTGTACGTGCATTAAAATCAGATGAATCAGACCCGATGAATAAACTACAGGCAAACCGTGATACTGCAGGTGGTGTCTATGGATTTTTAATTCCGAAAGTGAAGGATAATCGTATTGTCTTTAAAACAAATGAACGTCCTGTAAATCCTGGAACTCCACCTGAAAAGGGGGGAGAGTGTGAAATTGTAAGTAGTATTGAAGGACATAAAAAAAGTCTTCGTGTTATTCGTGAAATGATTATTAGACTTGGATACCCACCCTTTCTTTTAGTAGATAGTGTTCTTGATGAAAAAGACTCACGAAAACCCGAAGAGAAGAAAAAAAAGTTAGATACGGCAATGGCTGTATACAAGGATTCACTATCTATTTCGAAAAGCAAGGGTTTAGAAAATGCCGAAGCAATAGCAACGCGTGCTAAGGAGGAGTTTGAAAAAAGTCCCGAGCGCATAAAAATAGAAACAAAATTGAAAATAGATAGCCGTAAATTCCAGAATGTAATTAAAGCATGTGCTTTAAAGGATATAATTCTTCGTTTAGTTGATAAACTTGAACGTGACAAGGGTGGAAAACGATATTTTTATAGACCGATTTCTGCTATAAAGTCAAATCACCGTTTAAAATGAAATAAATATAGTCCCTCTAGGATAGGATGCTTCGACAAAGAAATAACCCAGCGGGGTTTTCTTTTGCTGCTGTGCATGCAGATGCTGGTTCTCAAGTATCTGTGATCGGAACACTATCAGGATTTTCAATATTAAGTCCTTATATAATAATTAAAGGAGTGATTCAATTAAATAATTTATTAGTATATTATGCAGAAGATTATTCAGCCGACGGAGTTCTCTATACTAAAATGATTGATTCTGAAGGTAAGTGTTCCTTTTATATTGGATCTTCAGATATCATTAATACTCTAATACCAAATATTCAAATATATAAAAGTCTAGAAAGTCCATTGATTCCATACACAGTTATGTTTAATCCATCATATGAAGCACCTGAGATTACTATGGTAGATGAAGAAATCCCGCTAACTCCAGCAGGAATATTAAATTTAAATGGTGGAGGACCACATGTTTGGTTAAATGCTGCTGATAATGCTAGTACAAATTCAGAAACTACGCCTACAGAGATATTAGATAGATCTGGAAATGGAAATAATGCTACATTAAATAATGTAACTATAGTTCAACAAAATAATCTTAATGCTTTACGATTTACTCGCGAGCCACAGTCAACATTGTTTGGTAATTATGGAAATATCACAAATATAATAGAAGCTACAGTATTTGTAGTAGCTAGAATAAGTGGGCCTCCTACAGTTTATACTCATGCTGGAAGAATACTTAGTTTTTGGAATGGAACTTATGGTAATGATTTAAATTTTGTTCCATTAATGATGAATCCCCACTGGGGTGGTCGTTTCTGGTCAGTTTATAATAATGTACCTGTAGGAGGCTACAGTAGTCTTAGTGCATGTAATATGGAATTATCAACTGTTTGTTCTATATATTATTGTCAATATATGGGTGGCTACATTAATTTTGGAGTAGATGGTGTTGTAACAACATGCCATGGAATAGCTACAAATTCCTTGAACATAGCACGTTATTCTATTGGTAATAGCTCTGCAACATATACTACTACTTCTAATGAATCAATTGATGGAATAATTTGTGAAGTAATTATTTACAATTATGGTTTAACTGATGAAGAAAAAATTAGGGTAGAAACATATCTATCTTCTAAATGGAATACACCAAAACAATCAAGTATAACAACTATAACTACAACACGGGCACCTCCAGTAAGAGTGCCTCCACCTTCATTAACGTTTAATGGAGTAGCTCCAATAATTTGGTTAGATCCAACATATGGAACCTTATCAGAATTATCTGATAGATCTGGAAATGGTAATAATGCCACATTAACTAATGTAACAGAAACTACTGTTAATGGAAATAAAGCTATTGTTTTTACAGCATCATCTAAACTAAAAGCGAATTTATCTAATACTATTAATGTATCTACATGTAGTGTATTTGTAGTAGGTAAAATAAATACAAATTCTGGATTTCAAGGAAGAATATTAAGTTTTGGAGATGGAGGCTTTAATAATGAGTTCGATCATCCAGGATTATTTATTCCACTACTTTTAGCAGGTTCAGGCAACTTTATTTCATATGTACATGATTCAGGAGATCATGGAAATCCTGTAGGTCGTTATGTGGGAAATAACTTTCAATCTCCAGGCGAGTATGGTATATTTTACTGTAATTATTCATCTACTACATTAAAAAATGGATTGAATAACAGTATAAAAACAAATACTATAAATACAGGCCCATTGGGTATGAATAATATACGGTATTACAGTATAGGTTGTGATGCTCATGTTAATAACAGTACAAGTTCTTATATTGATGGAACAATTTGTGAAGTAATTGTTTATAATTTTAGTATAGATGATGCTCAGAAATCTATAATTACTGCATATCTTTCAAATAAGTGGGATATAACAAATATGGATAATATTATAACAAGTATACCCAAAACAATAAGTTCTACACAAACAACATTTGATTTTAGTTCGTCTACTGTATCGCTAACTGGAGGAGGTCCATTAGTATGGTTAAATCCTGCTGATACATCAAGTATAACTAAAACAGGGGGAGTACCTACTGGAATATTAGATAGATCTGGTAATGGTAATAATGCTACATTAACTAGTGTAACAGAAACTACTATTAATGGAAAGAATGCTCTTGAATTTTCAAGAACTTCGCGTCTACTATCATCAACTATTAATTCAAATAGCTTATCAAATTTTACAATATTTCTAGTTTATAAAAGAATATACAGTGACGGAAGTATTCCAGGAGGGAGGTTATTAAGTTTTTGGGACGGATTTAGTCCAAATGATAATAATCTTAGTTCATTTGTACCATTCGCTACAGATCATGCACATTCATATGCACCGTATTATAATAATAGTGATATACTAGTTAATAATGGACTGCGTTTAGAACTAGCAGGGGAGCAAGCAATATACTATTGTAAATATTCACGTGGTAAGGTATATTGTGGAAAAAATAGTGTTATATTTAACAAAGATTTAGTTAATAGTAATTTAAACATAAAAAGATATGCAATTGGCCGTGAAGCATCAAATGCAACATCAGCATCAACTCCAAACGCGTATATACAAGGAACAATTTGTGAACTTCTTATTTTTGATTATGAAATGATTGATACTGATAGAAATATAGTAGAAAAATATCTTTCATCAAAATGGGGTATACTAAACGTAAATACCCCATACGAAGAGTTAGGAACATTTACGTTAACACGTGAAACAAAACCTACACTAAACCTATCAGGACAAACTATCTTAAATAAACAGGGGCCAAAAGTATGGTTGAATCCATCTGACCCATCTAGTTTTCTAACTGCTACAACACCTGGATTTACTTTTAATACTTTTCTAGATTTAGCTGGATATAGTACGATTGTTACTATGAATAATATTGACACTACAACTGTAAATAAATATTCTGTATTTGACTTTAGTATAACAAAAAATTCTAATATACTTGGAAATTTTACTACAGCTATTAAAGTACCTGAGCTTACTACATTTGTAGTTTGTAAATTAAATAGTAATTCAAATGGCCTTGGTAGAATATTCTCCTTTAATGATATTATACCTATACAATTTCAAGGAGATACAACTAATGTTGGTACGTATATTAATGGTACTTGGAGTTCACCTTTACAAATACCTAGTACCTCATATAATATATTATATAGTCAAATTACTCGTAATGGTGTTACAACTGGAGTAAATGGAGAAATTAGTATAAATAAAAGAGAAATAAATTTAACATTAAATACAACATCGTACGCAATTGGTGAGATTGATGGATTAATTTGCGAAGTTCTTGTATTTAATTATGCCATGTCAGATCATTACAGACATATCATAGAAATATATCTTGCTGTTAAATGGGGAATACAAAGTATTCTATCTTCTAAAAATCCGTATTCACAAATTACGTCCATACCAAATAATATTAAATTTAATAATATAACATTAAGTTATACACTACCATCATTGGTAACTACAACTTATAGAACAACTACAACAACAACAACACGTGCCTTACATCTTTCTATATTAAATGTTTTACCACCTATATTATGGTTAAATCCGTCAGAAACATCAACTATAAACTATGGAACATCAGTCATTACAGATAGGTCTGAAAATGGAAATAATGGTACACTAACAAATATAACTCGAACAAATTACAATGGATATAATGTTTTACAACTAACGCCTATGCCACGTTCCTCTATAACAGGTAGCTTTAGTACCCCTATTAATAATTTTACATTATTTGTAGTTTGCAAATTAAATTTAAACATATCACCTGCTTTAACATATGGTAGAATAATAAGTTTTGGAAATCATACAGGATTAGATTTTAATAATAAAACTGTATGTATCCCCCTACTTTATAAAGGAAATACTAATGTTCTAAGTACAATGTATAATAATACATGGGGTCCAGAAATAAGTATGCCTTCGTCTAGATTTGGTATATTTTATTGTCAATATGCAGATAATACTATTACAAATGGAGTAAATGGAAACTTAAATATCATTGATATAAAAATGAATAATTTGTATATAACAAGTTATTGTATAGGAACAAATGCTGGACCAGACCAAAAAAATACAAATTTAGACGGAATAATATGCGAAGTTCTTCTTTTTAATTATGTTATGAAAGAGAATGATAGATATATAGTTGAATCATATCTTGCATCAAAATGGGATACAGAATCAAGTTTATCGTTTAGTAATCCTCTTTCACTAATCCCAAAAACATCACTAGAGTTTGGTATTACAGATGACTACATTATTTCTACACACTTTTTTAGTGTAACACCTGTTTATCCAGTAAGATATCACGATACAATACAGAAAGCATTAGCTGATATGGCTCAAAACAGTGACGTAGCTTCTATTGCTACTGTATTAATTCCTTGTACTCCACCTACTACATACTACTATATGTGTACAGTTCCTGATACGAATGTTAGTAATAATACTTGGACTATGAAAAATAATATGTATCAATACTCAATAGTAAAACGAACTAATTGGAAAAATATTGATACAACAAAAGTAAAAGTAGATGGTGTTATTTTTCCGAACTTTTGGAGTAAATATCAACTTATTAGTAACCAAGTTACACAAAACCCATTTTTTGCTTTTGTAGAAGCACCAGTTGTACAGGCACCAGTAGTTAGTATACCTTCACCAATATACGCTGTAGTTGGACATGGAATACGATGCACAAACTATGATCGTGGTAATTATCCAGATATAGGAAATGTGGATGTATCTGGATGTCTTCCTGGATTTACCACAAAAGCAAGAATGCATACACCTATTCAAATTATCTATGTAAATCCTTCACTTAGATATGTTCTTGATAGTGGTAATGGTTGTGTTTGGTCATTAAATAATATTGGAATTGGAGCGCGACTAGATCTTGTAACTGCAGTAAATGTATTTAGAAATCCAAATACTATGGATTACAATCGTATAACAAATACGCTATATGTATGTGATACAAGTATACCTGGTGCCTGGAGTGGTTATTGGGGCTCTTTACCAACTTCTAATAGAATATTTGCCTTTAATCCTGGAAGTACTCCTATAATATTAACAGAGGGAACTCATGGTAATATTGGAGTACTTCCAGCAAATATAGGTAGTACTCCCTTTATAAATAGAGTAGAAAATATTGTATCATATGATAAAAAGAATGTAATATTCTTTAGAAGTGGTGAATCATTAATTCATGTATATCAAAATGGTAAATTTGGAATCATTAAAAGTTCTGCAGAAATGGCTGATATGACTTACTTTGCCTCACCAGTATACTCCCTTACTCTTGATAAAGAACGCGGTATTTTATCATTTCATTTACATTCGGGAACTCGTACTATTAATATTAGTACTGCTGTATATGACTTCACTGGTAGTACAACTTCTACAGTAACTACATCTAATCAAGTATTAGTACGTGTGTTACCTTTTATAAATTATAACCGCCCTCAACTAAATATTAAAATTCCTATGTATTCTGCAGTAGTTTCTAATGAAGGAGTATTATATTACACTAATATTGATTCATCTGAAAATGATATTATAATGTCTATACAGCCTCCAGCCTCTAACACATTTGATACAGAAATGATTTCAGTAAATAGAAATATAGTACTACCATGGGTAGATCCAGTAAGAGGTAGAAGATTTAATTACAAAATTACAGGAATTGCATTATTTGAAAATAAGTATTTATATATGGTGTACGGAAATGCTATTTGTACTTTAGTATATAATGAATCAACTTCAACCTGGTCTTACCAAAATATTACAAATCCAGATATCGGTTCTGTTTCCAATCCTGGATTTAAAGATGGTTTAAAATCTAGTGCACGATTAAATAATCCAAGAAGTATAATATTTGTAGAAAAAGCCGGATTTCTTTATATACTTGATACTGGAAATAATTGTATTCGTGTTTTTCATCAATATGGTGTTACTACAAATCAATATCCAAATACACTAACAACACTACATGCTACAGTAAATGCCTTTAAAAGTCCAATGTCAATGAGCTACGATAGTAACAACTGTATCTTGTATGTTGCTGACACTGGCAATCATGTTATAAAATCAATTGATCCTGGATACCCACCTGTTATTATTGCTGGAGGCGGATTAAATACAGGTTTATATGGACCAGCAGTAAACTTACAACTATTTTTACCAAACTGTGTAGCTTTTTATAACAAACTTAATATTCTATTTTTTCTTGATAGTACTGGATATATACGCGTATATAATAATGGAAATATTGGTATTGTATGTGGAGTTGGAGAACAAATAAATTTCAAAGAAACTGGGTGGACAAATATTGTTATTGATACCCTACGCGAGGTTTTATTTTGTTCACATGGAACAACTATCTATAGATTTTCTATACCAACTCTTGCTTATAGAATGGTTCCCACAATACCTCCTTCATTTTTACCATGTATGATGTATGGGGCAGGCATTGGAAGTAACTTATCTTATTACTCTGGCTGTGTTGAAGAAGAAAGTGGAGATATTTATTATAACGTAGCAGGTGGTCCAGATGGAGGTCTTCTTGGAAGAACACCGTATGGAGAAAATAGTGCAACAGATCTTATTAAGACTCATCCTGGCGATCCCTATGGAGTAATCTCACGTTCGTGGAAAGATTCTACTAATACTCTGAGCCTTCAAAATTTCAAACATTTTGTAATACTGAAGAATTACTTCACAATATATATTTTATTTGGACACGCAATGCATACACTAGTACATAATAAAAAAACATCACCTGCATCATGGGTCTATGATCCTGTTAATTATCCAGATGTTGGAGTAATTTTAACTGAGGGTGATTCTAATACACCAAATTCACCACAAAATACACGAATGAAGAATCCAAGATGGATTATAGCTGTTAGTATTTTACGCACATATATTCTAGACGATTATGGAATTCGTGTTGTAGAAGGTGCAGGATGTACAGCAACTGTTAGTATGTTACCAAACACTAGAGGTGTATTTAATAATCCACATTCAATGTGTTATAATGCTTTAACAAATACTATATATGTTGCTGATACTGGTAATAATAGAATAATGTCATTTAGTCCTGGAAATATTCCCACACAATTACTATATGTAACAAGCCCAAAATATATTGCATCATATGATACAAATAATATGATATTTTTCCTAGATAGTACTGGTCCTATATCAGTCTACATGAATGGAAATCTTTTCAATGTTACAGATTGGGGAGAAACACGATTATTTAGCAGTACTGCACAAAACGACACTTTTTTTAGAAATGCATGTAATTCTCTTTGTATTGATAAATATCGTGGGATATTAGTATTTTCTACAACTGGACAATATTCTCCATTCGGAAAAAATGATCTTTACCGTTGCAATATATCAACACTAAAACTAACATTGCGTACAGTTGCCCCTTTAAATACGTCATCATTAACTGTTTCTTCATTAACATTGCCCTTTAGTTGCGAGGCTAATAATATGGGGAATGGAGAAGTAATTTCTCCATACATGGATAAATGGTACGTATCACGTGAATCTTTGTTACCTACGTTTAGTGCCGATAGGGTTTGGCTAAATATGCCAAATAGTATAACTAACATTGATATATCAAAATTCCTAATATATTTGGAAACAAATCAACGGCCAAAACCATATGGCATGGTATGTATTGATTTAAGAAACTTAAAATACATGCAATTTGGTCCCTATAGATCATTAAATCCAAATGACTTTCCAGGAGGTAAAGTTCCTGAGGGGAGATTTGCCCCGTTTTATATTAATGGCTGGAATGCAAATGCCGCAACTCAAACATATACATTAATTTACTTACCATCTTTAGAAATAGATATTAAATTATTAGAAGATAATATACCAAGTCCACCATGGGCTTATACAAAACCCTCAACGCAAGAGTTCTTAACTTCTATGATATTTGAATTTGGAAATACTGCATTTTGGTCTAGATGGTTCCCATTTACAATAACAACTACAAGTACAACTACAAGACTTCCCTCGTATTCACAACCTAGTATAACAATATCACAAATAAATCGTGCACAAGTTCCACTAAATATAACAATAGGTGTACCATTTAATGTTGATTCTCCATTTCAATCTAGTTTCTCAACTACTACTACAGTCGAGCAAATTAGTGTGACTCCTGTATTTATAAATACATTTACAGAAGACAGTAGAACAAGTTATACTCTAGGAGATATTGTTCTGTATAATACTAAATATTATATGAACATAGCATATAAAGCAAAAAGGGCACAACTTAATTTTATTTATTTTTCAATTATAGGACTACTTCCAACAACTTATACAAATTACTGGGTAGAATTAACTAATGTTACAGGTATACCAACTGACGGTGCATGGACATTTATACCAAACTCATATATTACACTTCTAAACGCCATTGGTCCATTTAATAATATAACATTAGCAAAAGCTGAATGTATTAGAATACCAACAGCAATTGGAGTGGGCTCAACTCTTAGTGGATGGGTAGTTTATACTGGAGATGTAATAACTGACACTAATTACAAAAATGGTATATTTAAATTAGATAGAACAAAACTTCCAGGTTATGTACCTACCACCACAGCTTTAGTGACTACTACAACCACAACATTGGCTCCAATAGCTATTATTTCACAGCCGAATTCATATGCAAGTGTTATGGGTTTAAATATTACAGGGTTTGCTATTGGAACCAATCCAAACAGATTTTACATCTGTGATTTTAATAGTGGTAATATATATTGTATAGATAATATAGAATTAGGTAGTGGTAGTGTAGTAGTATCAGGCACAACACCCACAGTATCAGTAAATACAGAATCAATAGCACGTATTTTTATAGATACAGTAGAGCTTAACAGACTTAGTAAAATACCAGGTGGTAGAGCATACTCAATAGCAATAAGTCCTGTTAATAAAAGAATGCTTGTATTTATGACAAATGATTATAATTTTTCTTATATAATAGGGTTTAATATAAATGGAGAATATGGAGAATTGCTTGATGGTAATACAGATGCTAGTAGTATGTATATTATAGCGGAATTACCTAACCGAAAAAGACTAATTACCACTCTTAATAGCCAAGATTTACCAGTTAGAAGTTCAATTTTCTTCGACAGTGCTGGTAATTTATATTGTTTAAGTAAAAATAATTATCTTGTAAAAGTACATACAAATGGTGCTGATTCTTACGTTTTGCCGAGCAAATTGTTCTTTAGTCCAGCAGATAGTAGTATGTATTATATAGAGAATAATACAATTAAAACAATATTTGATAGTGAACATATTAATATACCAACTTTAACACCTGCAAATGATACAATTACCGCTTTTACTATTAATCAATCAGCTTCAATTATATGTTATGCCGATAGTAATTATTTATATTGCCTTTTTTTAACTGATGGTAGAGTTAGAGTATCAGGAACAACAGCTGATGAAATAAATAAAGTACCGATAACATCAAGAGTTGTTCGTATTTATATAAGTTCAACAACTATATATTATATAACATCTAATGGTAAAATATATGTATTAACAATTCCGTATATTACTGTAACAACAACTACAACACTTACACCACAAGCTCCCAATAGTTTAGCTAGAAATACTAGCATTTCATTTAAAATTAATGGAACTGTAACCCAAAAAGGAATATATAATTTTTATGGTCATTTACTAAATGTAAGACAATTTTCTAATGACTTTAACTATTATATAAGAGGTGGTAAAATATATCATCATGTTTTAACAAATCGTAGAGATATGTTTGATCCTGCCTTTACAGAAAATTATTCAATAGAGGAACCTGAAATAGGTAGTGTACTATATGAGAATATGTCAAAAGGTTACGTTGCATCCCAATCATATCCACCAGAAAGAGGGACTGTTGAACAATCTATAACACCCGCTCAAGCAAGTAACTTTTCAATGTTATCTATAAATTCTAAATATGAAAATATAAGAACTTCAGATACGCATGATATGTTTTTTATAACAACAGATATATTTACAGTAACCAATAATGATATATATAGAATAACTATTAAATACAGATTTACTAATTATTATAGTAGTACTAGTACTCGATATCAGGTGATTGCAGGAAATGAGTTGTATGGATATGTGGCACATTCAATAACTGTAATCGATAATCCATGTTGTCATAGCCCACCTCCTGCATCATTTAATGCTTTGGGTATTAATAAATGCTGTAATGCACTTGATAGACAGGGAGATATATTTCGAAGCGAAATAGTTTATGATAGAATACCAAAGCCTATAATAGGAACTACAGTTGGATTATGGACAAATAGCGAACATATAAAGTATAATATTTTATCACCAGATGGCAGTGTTCATAATCCTCCAATTGTAAATATTGCAAATTCATTTCAAGGTTATATTAGTAAAGCAAATAGTAGAGCAAAAACACTTGACAGAAATTCATTTGATGCTTTAAATACACAGTTTCCTAATATACCAGCTCCTAATCTTATAAATTTTACATCTTCACATCCAGACTGGACAATATTGGGTGCAATCAAAAGAGCAACTATTCCTACAATATTAAGTTCTGCAAATCCTACAAGAGCATACGGGCATGCTTTTGATAGTAAAGGTAACTTATACATATGTGATTATGGAACTGGCTATATATTTCAGACTAATCCGTCTGGAATAGTAGTTGAATTTATAGGTCCACGCGTAGGGTTATCTCCTGCCGCTATTGCTGTAGATCCTAGAGGTACACTATTTATATCATATATGGTAACAGGTCCTACATTTACCACATCATCAACAACTATAAATACATTAACTACTACACCAATTCTAAGTGGAATTGTATATTCTAATTACAATGTTTATGCAAATTGTCCATCACCTGAAAATGATCGAAGAAATGTAAAAATAGGGCCTATAACTTCAGGATCAGGAACTGTAAGGTACGTCAAGCAACTACAAGCATCAACATATACTACTAATGCACCTTACATGATACCAATCGCGTTAGATTTTGACGGTAATTTGTGTTCAATAGCATATGAATATAATTCAGGAAAAATATTATATGTATTAGAAATACGTTCGCCTGACGAAGCAAAAAATACAGTTTCTGCTGCAGATTCTACAGGACCAAATGTAATGCGTAAAATATCGCTACCAGATGAACCAACGTGTGGTTTAGCAGTTGTAGGAAGTATATCTAATGAAAATTTATTTGTATATTACACTTCAGTTGGCAAATACGTTAATAGAATACAAATATTTCCATACGTTGCAATAGATAAACTTATACCTTTATCTGAAACCCCTACAGCAATTGCTGTAGATATAACTAATACCTATGTATGTATTGCGACCTATACCTACATTTTTACGGTATTAACTAATATATATAATCCATTAGCTCCAAATTTCGGATACGGAGTTGGTATTATAGACGTTACAAATAAAGTTATTGAAGGACCTACATACGGAATTGCTATAAGTAATAATTCTGTATATTATAGCACAGTAGATGTTCCAGTAGTAATAAAATACAATATACCTACTGTATATATAGATCCATACTGGAATGTACCAAATTTTACTTTACCATACATTATAAATGATATGACTTATCCAACATTACCTCCACCTCGAGCAACAACTACAACTACAACAATCCCACCACCGCCAAAAAATTATTTAGTATATAATGAAACTGGACCAAAAAGCTGGAACCAGTACACAATAAGACACTCTTCAGTACAACCACATATGATAATTGGTCAAACCTTTCAGATTGAAGATATTACATTTACTACATTTTATAAAGGAAATTGGTCTTCTAACGAAACATATTACTTAGGTTATATTGTTCTACATAACGGATCAAATTATATTAATTTATCATGGCCTGATCCTATAGGTGCATCTCATTCTGGATCGTCTGGTACTGATTCGAATCCTACTGTTGATACTTTTGTTTGGAAGGCAATTTCACTACTAACACCAAATTCTTCTCTACAATATAATGATACTGGACCATGGTGGGGACAGTATATAATAAAACACGCTTTAGTACCAAGACCAATAATAATTGGTGAAACTTTTAATGTTGACCATATTCCAAATATTACTACAGTCGATAAAGGAATTTGGGTTAGTGATGCCTACTACTATTTAGGTAATGTTGTTAGACATAGTGGTTCAACCTATATTAACTTAACATGGAATGATATTAATAGACAATCTATATATCATGGATCATACGGAACCGCTCCTAATATTGATAATTTCGCTTGGATGCCAACTGAAACAACAATACGACCTACGTCAACAACAAGTACAAGTACATCAAGTACAACAACAACAAGTACAACAATCCCACCAGCTCCAAATGCTAATGTGGTATACAATGTAACTGGACCAAGCTTTGGGCAGTTTACAGTAAAAAAGGAATTAATACCAAACAGTGTGATATTTGGTGAAACCTTTTTAGTAGGTGATATTTCAATTACTCCATTTGATAGTGGAGTTTGGTCTGATGGAGTAGGCTATTATATAGGCGCTGTTGTTACATATAACGGAACAAAATATATTAATTTATCATGGCCGGATCCTAGAGGTGCATCTCATTCTGGATCGTCTGGTATGGACTCAAGGCCTGGTGTTGATATTTATGTTTGGAAGGCTGTTACAGCAGAAATAAGAGCAGCAACAACAACAGTGATACTTAAACCAGACCAGTTATCTCCTTTACCGAAAGGATGGTTGTATCCAGAAAATGACCTCATTACATTTCATGTTATTAATAATTCTTTTACTATGTCTAATCAAAATATATCAATTATACACTCAGGTGTAAATAACTTTTTGGCTCTAAATTTTTCCGATAACAGTTCCTATCTTAGATTTTCTGATACTACACAAGCAAGTATATCAGTAGCAAGAACAGTTTTAGTAATATTTATTGTACATAAATTTACAGGAACACGTGTTGAAGGTGCATATTTTAATTTATTTACTGCTGTTGATTATGATAATAGGGTCTTTAATATTTTACATACTTTTAATGGAATAGATGTAACATATGATAATTCAACCAATTCATTTCCATCTTCTGATACTCTACCAAGATTTCATTTATATACAGTTCGATTGCTACGCAATAGTGATGTTACTGCTTCAATATCAACAAGTGTAGATGGGGGTTATTTATATACGGTAACTAAAACTAATATTCATAGTAATATCTCGTTAGCATCAGGACTTACTTTTGGACACACCCCCCTTAGCAGAGCAAATAATTCATCTGGTAATTCAGTAATAGGCGAAGTTATTATCTATCGGGAAGAATCAACAACAAATATAGATATACAAAGTATACAAACATATCTTTTACATAAATGGAATATACCTAAAAGACAGTATGGAGGTGAATTTGTTCCTAAAATTATATATGAAGACGCAGAGGATAGTCCCAAAAAGAAGAAACGCACAACGACAGAAACATACATTTCAAAAGGTGGTGGCCTAATTCTTTCGCCAGCCTCATATGCAATTTCTGAAACAGTAATACCGCCAAGCAGTTAAACTTACAGTTGCTGTAACGACAAGTGCCGAAGTTAAGTACCCCAAAGGGGGTACTTAACTGTAGCATACTTGCCGAGCATACGAGCTACGCTCGTATGCCAGGCTTACCCGATAGACGAGTCTATCGGGTGCGCCATCATAGGGTTGTAGGCAATATTAAGTACCCCCTTTTAGGGGGTACTTAACTTTAGCACAACACAGTAAAATTGATAGACCTAAGGATAATAATAGATTGTATTAGAGAAAGATGGAGTATGTTGCTACATTTGAAGAACAAGTATCACTTACATCAACCGATTTGAAACGGGAAATTCCATCCATCGATTTACTTCTAGAGGAAAAACTAAGTAGTCGTCTAGAAGGTAAATGCTCTCGTCACGGTTTTGTAAAACCAGGAAGTGTTAAGATTATGTCTAGGTCAATGGGTTCAGTTGAGCGTGGACGATTCACCGGCGATCTTCTATTTTACATTCAGGCAGAAGGAACCGTTCTCAATCCGCCTGATGGTCACATTCTTGAGGGAGAAATTATTCGTAAGAATAAAATGGGTCTATATGTAAATTATAATGATGCCATTCGAGTTATTGTACCTCGTGATGTGAATATTGGTAATGAAGAGTTTGAATCTGTTGATATTGGTGAAAGCGTTCGTGTTGAAATTAAAAAATCACGATTCCAGGTGAATGATGAATACATTCTAAGTGTTGGATTATTTAAGGGTCGTACAACTGGGGTTAAGAAATCAAAGGGGCTGTTAGCTTCAATTACTCCTGATGAAGACACCAAAGAAGATGGTAAGGAAGCTGAGGAAGCTGATGAAGACGCTGAGGAAGCTGATGAGGACGTCGAAGACGCTGAGGAAGCTGAGGAAGCTTAACGGCAAGTGCTAAAGTTAAGTACCCCCTTTGGGGGTACTTTGCTGTAGCATACTTGCCATATTAGGGTTGTAGGCAATATTAAGTACCCCCTTTTAGGGGGTACTTAACTTTAGCACAACACGGTAATGCGGGAAGAACATATTTAGAAAGGAGTTTTATAGACTAGATGACTACTAAACTTACAAATGAAGAATATGAAATGCGCCGACATTTTTTAGAAGATTTAAAAATTTTATCAAAAACCGAGCACATGCACATGTTTGACTTAATAAAAAAGGAATCTATCGAATACACTGAAAATAGCAATGGTGTTTTTTTTGATATCTCAAAGGTATCAGCCGATATGTTTCAAGTTTTATATACGTACATGAATTTCTGTAAGACAACGCGCACCGAGCAAACAGAGCGTGATGAGGAAGAGCGCAAAGCACAAGAGCTTCTACGGTAACGTCTAGTAGTTAGCGCTAACAGCCTAAACCCGTATCACAAAGTATATGTAAGAGCAATTATATGGTAGAAGCACTTTATAAAATTCTGCAACAGAATCCCAATCGGTTTTATACTGTAGACCCCATTGAGTTTAAAGTAAAGTCAGATACTCAAGAAAATGAGATGACCCCTACCACAATTTGTGGTTGGAGTCCAACTCCACTAGAGCCCCCGGGTCCAGTTGCCGCTGTTCTATGGAAAGTAAACCCAGAGTTTCGTGCCGGCACCCCACAAGTCCGTCGTACGATTCTACGGGAAACCATTATTACCTTACAGAAGCGTGTTGATGCTGAGCTTCGTGGGCGCATGTGGTCACGAAAGAAGATTGGGGAGCAACTCACCTTACAACAGTCAGCTGATGCCAGCCCTCCCCAGGACACCCGTGAGCTGGATGCCGCCCTTGCCGAATTCTATGGGATTCAGTTTGTTGTTGTAGACGAGGCAAATAAGAAAATTCGTTGGGTTCCTGAAGACCCCCGTGTTTGGTCTGCCTCAAAGCCAGTATGGGGAATCTCTCTTGGTAGCCGTGCAATATATCACGGGAAAAATGAGTCTTCTGTCGGCTCGGGCCTAAGCATGTGGCTATCCACACGCGAAAGTGAAGGTTGGCGCATTGAATATCCCGTAGCCGAAGGAACTCTTGAAGCCATGAAAGTTGCTATGACTGAACTAAATGCTGGTGTCGGCTCCCGGATTGAAAAACCGAAAAAGGCAGATTATGCAGTGGCTCTAGGTCGTGCCCAGACAATTAATCATCTTAAGAATCTATTTTCTGGAGAAATGGATTCTTCAGTTGAGCCGATGCTTGATTGAAATGACTATTTATAAGATACTTTTACTAAGATTATAACATAACCTAAGTAAAATTTAACTGTTGCCTGCCCAAAGCGAATTTTATATGTGTGAATAGATTGTCCATGGAGCTTCTCTCTGCAGAAGTTGCTTCAATGGAAAAGCAGGTTTCAGAATGGATTGAACACCCTGAATATGAGTTGGAAGCCACCTTTGGAGCAAGCGGCCAGGTTGATGCTACTACCTTTCTCAATGTAGCAAAACGGCTACGAGCAAAAGGGTATACAAGCCTTCCACAGCTTGACCGTATGACAATCATGACAAAGGATAATGTTCGCTTTACGCTCTCTTCAATAGGTGTTATTCAGCAATATTGTCGCGATGATATCATGGTGGGCAAAAATTTTGAGGTAATGATTAAGGACCGTGCTACTCAAACTACCGCCCTTGACATTGAAGAATATAATTTTCGTATTAAGACACGGCGTGAGATTAATATGGCAAAAGATGATTCTGAAGTAAAGCGTCTTCTTGATCAGTGGTCTATAGTGCCAAAGGCGTTTCGTATTCTTCGGCGCTGGACCTTTAAGATTGAAGGACTCCGTATTGATATGTCAATCATTCGCGGTACCTCAAAGGACGCTAAGAAGAATTATCGGTGGCAGAAGAAATTTCGTGACCAGGACATTATGAAGTCAGCCCCCATATACGAAATCGAAGTCGAGTTGGAGCGTGTTTCCAATGACACTAGCAAAGGTGCACTTGCCCGCCTTATTAAAGGTGTTGGTGAAATTCTTCGCGGAATCCAAAAGAGCACACTCCTAATTCGTAAATCGACAAAGGCGAAGGTACTTGAAGCCTATAAAAAGCTCACAGGAACTGAGCGGTTTCGTGGACCTTCTATGCGCACCCTACAAAAGAAGAATTTCCTTAAAGACCATACTGATGGCGAAGCAAATATTCGCGACGGCTACAATGTAACTGACAAGGCCGATGGCCTTCGTTGCCTAGGCTTTACAGATACAAATGGCGAGCTTTTCCTCATCGATATGAACATGACAAGTGTATATCGCAGTGGACTTAAAAATATTGAGTGTCGCATGTCCCTTGTAGATGGTGAATGGGTTACACTTACAAAAGACAAGGAGCCCACACAACAGTTTCTCCTTTTCGACATATTCTATGCTACAGATTCAAAAGTTGTAAGCACGCTCCCCTTTGAATCACCTATAGAAAAAGAGTTAGATGGGCGCTATGGACAACTAAAGAAGTGGGTTGAGCTATGGAATAAGGGTGATGGGGCCACTACTGTGGCAGCCGGCATTACTCCTAAGACCCGTCTTCAAGTTTCGATGAAAGAATTCAAGTTTGCTAAAAAGGGGGATGATAGTATCTTCCGCGCTGCAAAGCGTGTCTTAGACACGGCACGTATTTATTATACCGATGGTCTTATCTTTACCCCAAATAAGCTAGCCCTACCCCCAGGTGCAGGTGATACATTCTATGACCAGTTCAAATGGAAGCCTCCCGCCGATAATACCATTGATTTCCTTGTACGCTTTGAAAAGGTAGAAGGTACTGAGCGTGACCTTATTACGGTTGGTATTAACCCTGATACAAACCAAGAGGTAATGTACAAAACACTACGTCTATTTGTGGGCTCCTCAACGGAAAATGCGCGTAATATTATCTTAAACAATCTAGAGTTGCCTAAGAAAACACGCATTGTGCGTGGGTCTGATGGCATTAAAGGAGAGTACAAGCCAACGCTTTTCAGTCCAAAAGAGATTCCTGATACACAGGCCAGTATTTGTCGGCTTGCCGTGGAAACCGACCCTGATACTGGGGAAACCTTTGTGAAAACGGAAGGGGGTGAGCCCATTCTTGATAAGACAATTATTGAAATGTCTTATAATCCGAAGGCAGCCCCAGGATGGCGCTGGATTCCTGAGCGTATTCGTATGGACAAGACTGAGCGCCTCCAAAGTGGAATTCTTGGGCGCACCCTTAACAGTGACAAGGTAGCAGAGGATGTTTGGAACAGTATTTATGACCCCATTACACGCCATATGGTTATTACGGGTGATGAGGAGCCTTCTGTAGAGGAGCAGATGGCTCTTCTTAAGAGTCAACCAGGACTTGGAAAGAAGTACTATAATCGCGCGGCAGCCCCAGAGCAAGACCTACTACTTACGCGGTCTATGCGTGATTTCCACAATAAATACATTAAAGAGCGCATTCTATATCGTGTGGGCCTCAGTGGAACCGGTAAGACACTCATTGATACAGCGTGTGGTGTTGGAGCGGATCTCCAGATTTGGCGTCGTAATAAAATCGCCTTTGTCTTAGGCGTCGACTATTCTGATGATAATATTCGTGGGGATAAGGATAGTATTTATCGCCGTTATCTCGAGTCGATGGTGACTTCGGGCGGACGCGAGGGATTCCCACAGATGGTATTTGCCATTGGTAATTCAATGAAGAATTACGTAAATGGCGATGCTGGAACCACGGAAGAAGAGAAGAATATCCTTCGAAGTGTGCTAGGGCGAGTGAAGCCGATTGGAAATGTACCCCCCTATGTTGAAACGGGTGTTGCTTCCCGCCTGAAAACGGGTGCTGACTGTATTTCATGTATGTTTGCTCTTCACTACTTCTTTGAGAGTGCGCAGAGCTTCAGAGGATACATGAAAAACATTGCCGATAATCTAAAGGTAGGGGGATATTTCATTGGATGTTGCTTTGATGGTGAAAAGGTCTTCGAAACACTACGAACTACTAAAGAGGGGTCATCTAAGGTTGGCTCAGAAGGTGATGCCACCTTTTGGACTATTACAAAACAGTACAGCGCCGATGATTTTCCCGAAGGCGAGGCATCACTCGGTCTAGCCATTGATGTTACATTTACAACAATCGGCACTGTTCAGCGCGAGTATCTTGTATCGTACCCCTTCTTAACCGATTCTATGCGTGAAATTGGATGTGAGCCACTTTCAGCAAATGACTTGAAAGCAGTTGGACTTACGGCAAGTAGTAATATGTTTGATGTAAGTTGGGCAATGGCAAAGGCGGGTGGTGTAGACTATATTATGCCAAGTGCCGTAAAAGAGTTCTCCTTCTTGAATCGTTGGTTCATCTTCAAGCGTATGAAAACAGCTGGACCAAATACAGAGTCTACCTCAGGAATTAACTCAGTAAAACTGGCGGCAAAGAGTCTTGTAGGTGCTGAAGAAAAGGAAGAAGATGATATTATTGCTGAGGCTCCAGCACCTCCAAAGGCTCAAGATGAAAAGAAGACCTATGCATCAGGTGAGCTCTTCCAGTTCTATGCCGATGCTGCCGAGCGTGACGTGCTTGGAATCAAAGATAAGACGGCTGCTCAGTGGCTATCTCCTACGGCCCCCTTTCCTATTGAGGACCCATATGATGACAGTGTTCTCTATTCAAGTCTAGACCACTATCTGGCAGCAATGCATTACCGTCTTGCCACAAACGTTCCTGAGCTGGCAGCAAGTATCTTTGGACGTGAAGGAACAATCCACCAGCAGTTTCTTCGTAAGCGCCTTGATGAGTCAGAAGGGGGTACAAAACTACTAAGTGATGCACGGGAACGCGAACTAGCAAAAGAGGAAACAGCAGCTGTGCGGGATGCACTGCGACCAAGTGCTTACAAAAAATACAAGGCTACTTTTGATGAGGCAAAGTGGGCCGTAAAGAAGGATGAAGTTCTTCGTGAAGGACTTCGACAGCGCTGGGAAACCGACGCTCGATTCAGAAAGATTGTTGAGACCGCGCGCGACAAAGGCAAGACATTACTATATTATGCCCCTGGAGCGAATTCCAGTAATATGGGTGGCGTTAGAAAGAATAGTGGAGTGATTGAAGGAGATAATAAGATTGGTTCAATCATTATGGAGTTGGCTGGATTCTAATTCCATGGAAGTGTAAAAATACACACAGATACTCTCTGTATACCATCTTCGCTTTCATATTGAATCCATCCATATATTGCCCGTCCAGTACGCTCTAGTTCTTTTTGAGGCGTAGTATTTTCAAAAGGGTAAACTTCTCCGTAGAGTGCAGGTGTAAATACTTCGTATTTTGCTATCATCTTTTTTAATCCCTGCTCTGCCTCATTAAGCGTCTTGTATAATACACGAGGCGTATCATTTACATCTGGTAGAGTAAACTCATTTGAAGAATCTGAAAATCCAATTATATATCCAGCAATCATTCTTATTTAGTAAATATAAATGATGGGGCGTTTAAACGCACACCGACTAGTATATACAGGGTATATGTAAATGTCTGAATCTTGGCAACAATTATATAAACAAAATTCTCATCCACGCGACGCTTCAATTGGCTTTGATGAGCCTACACATGTATATACAATTAAAGGGAGCTCTAAATCTGTAATTAGTTGTACGAAGTTTGTACATAATTGCTTCCCTTATTTTGATGCCGATGCTGTTATTAAAAAGATGATGGCTTCTCCAAACTGGCCAAATAATAAACTTTTCGGAAAAACAGCAGAAACGATTAAGAATGAATGGGATACTAATCGTAATATGTCATCCAGTCAAGGAACTGCTATGCACCTAGCAATTGAGAAATTTATGAATGGAGCTGAACATTTAATTAGTGAAGAAATGAAAGGTACTAAGGAATGGAAATATTTTACAAATTTCTGGAAGGATGTTAACAAGGACCTAGTACCCTTTCGGACTGAATGGTGTGTTTGGAGTGAAGAGTACAAACTAGCCGGCTCTATTGATATGGTGTTCTATAGAAAATCGGACGATTCATATGTAATTTATGATTGGAAGCGCTCTAAAGAAATTAAAACTGAAAATCCTTGGGAAAATGCACTTGACCCAATTAGCCACCTACCCAGTTGTAATTATTGGCAATATACCCTTCAACTAAATGCCTATCGCTGGTTTCTAGAAACCTACTATGGAATGAAAATTTCAGATATGTGTATTGTTGTTTTTCACCCAGATAACACCAACTATAAATTATATCATCTAAATCGGTTAGATGATGAAATTTCTGATATGTTAGAGGCAAGGCTTACTCGGCTTAAGGGTAAGCATAGTTAATTAAAGTATGTCATCATGGATAAGTAATAGGGGGCGCATGCAAAAACCAGAAAAAACACTAACACTATTGCATAAGGTTGGCTTTTTTTCAACATGTGGCATGATATTACATAATATTGTTGCATATGCTAATAAATACAAGGTCCTACCTGAAGCACTTGACACAACTCACGTATTTGATTGGTATAAGCCTGAAGGTACTGAAAATACATCAATTATGTCTGAGTATTTTGAAGAATCAGATGTCCCCATTAAATACAAACGTCTAGAATTTGAACATTGGTTTCAATATTCACTGTATACTAGCCTAGACTATAAAGGATTAGCACCATACATACAAAAGTATTTTAGTCCATCGCCGAATATACTATCAATTCTACATACTATTGAAAATAAGTATAATATTGATTATTCAAATACATGTGTTCTTTTCCATAGAGGAAATGATAAGGCAACAGAAACTCCCTTAGCACCTTATAGTTGGTATACAGATACTGTTAAATTATTAAAGGCACAAAATCCGAATTTACGATTTCTTATACAGAGTGATGAAACAGAATTTATAGAAAATATGAGTAGTATACCAAATAGTTTCTATTGTAAAGACGAAATTCGTCATATACATCAATCGTTAACAACAGTTGATATATTATTCAAAAAAGATAATCATATCTTTTCAAAGTATTTTTTAGCACTTGTAGTTGCCATGTCAAAATGTAAGTTTGTTGTATGTGGAACTGGAAATTGCTCTATGTGGATTTGTCTTTATCGAGGTAATGCCGATGGTGTGTATCAGTTTAGGAGTTAACATTAACGTTACTTGCCGTTAAGTAAATGGCTCCACAGGCTTTGTTACTTTAATAAACAGCTTAGGACTCTCTTTTATAATTACTCTTAGTGACTCGGGTAAATTAGCAACTTCTAAGATTTTAGGGTCTTCTGGATTTTTAACAAGAAGCGATACAGGGTAGTCATCACGTAGGACAAAAACAGGATATCCTAAAGAACTATCACGCTGCGGCTGTTTTACAATAATTGCAGGTGGCTCTTTCCGTAAATCAATCTGCATAATTGGCATAGATGTCTTTCGTAGCAATGCCGAAAGAGCTGGCTCAGTGAGCTCACTAGCATTAGCAACTAATCCTAATTCAACCGCGCTAGTATTTAAAAATGATAAAAATGGCTCTAGCGTCTTTGTAGCTGAAGGATATAAATAAAGACCTGAATCATCCCCTATAATTGATTTAAGTTCCTCCGAAATACGTGTGAGATCTTCTGTAATTGGATTTGTTGGTACAAGAGTTGCCATTTCCTCCAAATACAAAGGCGTATCAGTATGCTCTAGTGACCATTCCATACGAAGAAGCTGTGTCCATACTGCCGATTTTTCAGGAATAATATACTGATTACCATCACGTATTGGTTCATCAATATCTGCTAGCTGTTGTACCCGCTGTTCAAAGAGTTGTTTTCTACGCTCCCCAAATCGTAGAAGCTCTTCTATTAAACGTAAAAGCAGTACATAAGTCGCCGATGCTTTATCTGAATACGGAGATTTGGTTGGAGCATGTATTAGACATTTGTCACCTTGAATCCAACTGCATCGTCCACTACATTCGGATTCAGGTCTTAAAAGGCAATCTACACGAAGAAGACTTGCCTGACGTTTACTATCTTGGTCTGACTCTGAAATCCAAGATTCGATTGTAGATCCAAGAAGAATTTCTAAACGTTTTCGCTTTTCAAAAAGGGGTATATCATTTCTATATATAGTGGTTTCAAGAACATTTCTAAGTTCACCACCATCCTCTTGGGTGTGGAGCCAATTTGAAAATGTCATTCGAAGATGCTCATACACTTCATTAAACTCTTTTATTTCTATACGTGCTTCATCACCTGGTGGCTCAGCATCAGCAACATCCATAATAATTTTTCTGTTTATACTCCATTCCATCTCGGTAACTTCACCTATAACAGACTCTGGAAGCTCTACATATACACCTTCTGGTGGGGGTGAAATCGGAACATAGAGCCCATTTTTTAGTTGAACAGCCTCTAAACGCCCAGACCCCTTACTTTTTATCTGTCGCTGAATTGTATATTGTGCCGAATTTCTTACGTATATATATTTTTTGTAAAATGCTAATACCTGGTCTAAGGGGGCGGGTGTAAAATCATCCCAATCTAATACTAGCGTGCCATCAGGGGTACTTGGTGATAATCCATCATCAATAACAGGAATTGCTATTAAAGTATTTGACTCGCTTTTGTAAATAACGGCAGCAACATGGTTATATGCATCGCGAATTAGTCCATAGTATGAAATTGTTTTATGTACTGAAAGCTCTTGTATAAGTGCCGTTATTCCTATACATTTCTTCGATGTTATTCCAGAAAAACTTGTGTAAAATCCTTTTCCTCCTGTAGAGCTTTTACATTGCTCAATAAATTCTTTAACACGTTCTTGAACAATCTTAGGCCACGTTTCGTTGCGCGTAGATAAGAATCTAAGAGCATAAGAATGTAGTTTTCGTTCTGAAGGAGTCTTGTTATCGGCGTAGAAAATTGGCTCCCATATTCCAGAATAATGATGGAATAAAAATCCAATATCAGATTGGGCCAAAACATCTTTATGTATAGGATAGGGTGGGCACCGAACTTTGACCTCCCCATTTTTTAACATATCAAGAATAATAAAAACAATACCTCTTGCTTTTTCAGTAACAGGAGCATCTGTACCTCCAACACGCATAGTAGCTAATTCAAATATTTCTGGCTGTAAAAATAGATTGGCAAAATGACGGTATTCCTTTTTAGTTCCATCTGATTCCAACCATTCTATATAGTTGGCATAAGACATATATGCACGCATAACAAGTTCTTCATTATTTGTTGTAACCTTTTTAATGTGAAGATTGTCTTTTGCCCATAGTTTTATCTCATCCGTAATTTCTGGGCGCTTTCCATTTGGCTTATACATTTCCAATAAAAGATTACCATAGTTTAGACCTACAAAAACGCTTGGTGATACAACAATTGGATCAGATAATAGGCGTTTAATGGCATTAACAGAATTCTGTTGGAAAAAGGGGGCTACTGCAGCAAGAAAAGAATCATTTGAATAACGTGACGTATTTTCTACTCCAATTCGTAAAAATCCCTGAACACCCGCCTTAAGTTTCTGAGGATTAAAGGTTCTACTTACTAAATCTACCGAATCTTGAGAAAAATAGGGGTTTAATTGAGGAGGCAACAGTCCAATTTGAGGCTCTGATAATTTCCCCTGCTCTGCAACGTCCTCACGAACCTTTTTATAGCGTTTGACAATTCCCTCTAAAGGTAGCTTTTCAGACCCTACAATATACTCCTTCCAAGCCCCTATCATTGTAGTTTCGTAAGTAATAATCTTTACCTTACCCTGTGTAAGAGTTGTTGAGGCTGACTCGTCTTCTTCAACACTATCGTCGATATCATCCTCAAAAGGCTGTACAGCACGCACACTCGTTTCCTCGTTATACGCAGGATTGCCTACGCGTATAGGCTGGTCTTCTAAGAAACAGCATGGTAAGTAAAATCCTTTAGGATGATTTGTCTTCTTTAAAAATCTAATGTAAAGATGACGACTATCCACTGTACCTGCCTTTACACCGCGCTCAATAATTGTTTCATTCACACCAGGGAATCGACGATTTTTAATGACCTTTCCTTCACAAAATGGACATGTTCCAGGCTCTTTCTCTTTACGCTGACTGCCGTCAGCATTTTTAACAGGGCGACGTAGAGTAGTACCGTTTAATTCCGTTTCGCGTACAAGAATTCCATCGCGTGTACAAAAGTATTTACAACACACGTAGTAATTCTTAACCTTATCAGAGGTTCCATAAAGCATAAATGTGTAATATTCTTTTATAGTCTGATCATACGGTTCCTTTTTAGCATCTTTGCTAAGAGGAAATACAATAAATTTAATTTCTTTTGATTTTAATACATCCTCATATTCTTTTACCATCTGATTAAATTGTTCTTCTGACATAACAGCGGGCTGCCTCATTAAGTTCGAAGCACATTGTGTTACATACTTTGCTAATGACTGGTGCGTTCTATGAAAGTCGAATAACATTAGGTCAGCCTCCTTTAATTTATCTGAAAAGTAGGTTTCAAATCCCTTTCCAGAAAGGCTCGACACAGGAGTTTCTATTGTTTTTTTACTAAATGTAAATTTCTTAGAGGGCTCTACACCCTGAGTTGCTGAAGGGCGTTCAACATCACTCGCAATTTGTTTCTTAAGTGAAGCTGATGTGGGAAGTGATGTTTCTTCAAGTGGCTCTTCTTCAATGCGTGAAAGTACACCTTCAGGGCGAGCATTTCCTTCCTCAGCGACATTTTTTGCATTGGGTCCAAATTCATCCTCTAGTGTAGGCTGTTCTGAAACATCAAACATAAGATCATCAAAATATTCAGCATCCTCTTTTACCTCAGGTGCCTCACCTGTATCTTCAACACTCTTAAAATTGGTTTCCTCCTCTTCAACACTTTTGAAATTATTATCTTCAGGTGCAGCCTCAGCCTCAGCTTCAGCCTCTTTAACAATTTCACGCACTGCCGTCTTAGAAACACTAAGCTCGCTTGCAGAACAACTAAACAAAATTGATAAAAATGACATAATACGCTGAAGGGTAAATTGAGAATCTACACGGTACACGTGAAAAGAATAAAAGGGGTGCTGGGCAAAGATACCTATATCTACACCAGTATTTGACTGTAATGTATACATCATATCGTCCCCCGTTATTACAACATCACCCTGCCCCTTTAGTTTGTCAGCAACATATTTACGAGCCTCAGATATTTCTATATCAAATTCATCAGCAACAAGCTCTATAAGGTCATTATAGTTTGTATCACCTTGAATAAATTTACGACTCATTACCTGCGTTATAAAGCTCTGTATTCTATCTTCATTTGTAAAGTTATTAATAAGTTTGTATCGCAACATTAAAAGAGGGGTTTCACCTGGAATTGGAGGAATTTCTTGAAATATGGAAGAAAACACGGGGAGTTTTGCACGTAGTGCAGTTGTTGTATACGAAGTTGGAACATCTTTTAGATTAAGGCCAAATATAAACATTCCATTAATAAAAGCAGGAGGCTCTTTTATATAGGGAAATCCTTCCATTGCACTTTGTAGGATTTGGGGGAAGTTGTCAAGCTCACTTCTTGGATCGAGTTTCCTTACATTCTTCGGTGGCTCTAAAGTTACATCAGCTGTACCATCATCAAGAAGGCGTAATGTGCAGTAAAGCGGTGAAATTGCTCCACTCCGCTTCCGTATAAGAATTTTAACAAAAGCAGAATCGCGGTCAGGAGTTATAGTGCGCTCCTGTCCCCACTGGAGAAGAAGACGAGGATCCTCAATATCAGGCTTTTCACCTACCATATGAAGTTTGCTTATGGGACCGCCTTCAATTGGAAGAAGGCGCATATAAGGGCGTATACTGTTTACAGGTGTATTGTAGAAAATTGTTTCAATCCCCGCTATAGCTTGTGGTTTAGTATAGTGTAGACGCAGAGCTCTAATCCCAGTTAAAACAAGAGAAAACATTGCATCACGAGATAATGTTTTTTCTAAAATACCGTAGAATTCACGCTTTCTAATAAAAGCCCGTGTAGAGCGTTCAACATGCTCACGATATTCTTTTGTGGGTGTATGATTTTCAACTGATAATTTCGGAAAATACGGATACAAATAACCATTCCAATCATTCTCACCTAATGGACGCTCTCCAGGAATTATAGCCTCTATAGTTTTGTATAAAAATACATGTAGAGTAACAGTATCTTTTTTCGATAAAATAGATGACTCTAATAACATACGTGCGCGCGGATGAAATCCTAGATTTTTTCGGGCTCCAGTTGAATCTACAAATCGTGCATCATGTGTTTTTTTAGTTACTGCATCAAAGGGATTTGATAGACTAAACCCTTCTGTAGGATGTGATGGCTCTGACCATCCATAGTCAAGTGGTTTGAGGCGTTTACCTATTGGAGTTGGTATACCAATAAACATATAGTCAGGTAATGAATCATCACTCATATCAAGAGCAATGTGAACAGCATGTTTAATATCCTGTAGAGTCATAAAAGGATAGATGCCACGTAATGCATGTTGACGGGGTGGTTTATCTACAGCATCATGAATACTGATTTTTATTTCTCCAGATGGCAATGGTGTGTGAAGTGATATAAGTGGCTCTGGATGTAAAAGGCGATTCATAAAATCCATTTGGTAAGCGGGGGTAGCCCCCGTGTCGGCCATCTATTTGACGTCTAAGACATTTCCCCGATAGACATATCTCCACCATCTTTTGCCGAATTATATTTAGGTTCATCCGTAATTTTCATTCCACAATAGGAAACGGGGTGAGCAGCAAAATTCTGATGAGTATAAATCGATATACGCTCCGCTTCCTGGAGAAGCCATCCGAAATTATTCCAAAAATCTGGGCCATG
>Ga0209088_10000049_pt1 | contig 92094 bp, 103 predicted proteins | sample S_140625_EF_Meta_FD_187324 | JGI IMG/M metagenome (GOLD analysis project Ga0209088, IMG submission 187324) | Freshwater microbial communities from Lake Simoncouche, Canada to study carbon cycling - S_140625_EF_MetaG (SPAdes) (version 2) | ecosystem: Environmental > Aquatic > Freshwater > Lake ... | reverse complement strand
GGTACATCCAAAACCCAGCTGGTTTAACTGCATCTGAGCACCAACGATCTAGTGGCTGCATACAAAGCATCGTTGAATCAGCCCAGACACCCCCATAATTCTTAAGAAGTGAAAGCCGAATGATATCACTTTTTGCCTGTGATGTTATTGTTTTGCTCGGATCGTACATATAGTCAATATCAGATACTAGAGTACGAACTTGTTCTTCATCGATGAGTTTAACAGTCCAGTCTGGATTGTTTTTAATCCAAGATTCTGCAATACGCTCTTGAAGCCAAGGGGCTTTGTCCCACCCTTGTAACCAAAGAATCCAGATTGTTTTGTTTTGCATTATTTAGTAAAGAGAATTTTAGTTTTAAACGGATGCTTGACTACGTGGAGGCTGGCTTCAAGTTTTAGCTATAAATGCTGAATATTTAATTAAGAAGTAAATATAGAATGATCCGAACTCAGGAAACTCCACCTGGATTCAGAAATTTCCCTCAAGGTGACCAAAGAATAATGGAATATGGAGTTGGAGAAGATGTGCCAATTGGAGGTGTTGCTGGTTTAGGATCTGGTATTTCTCATTATGTCCGACGAGTGTCAGAAGCAAATCTTGCTAGAATACCAAGCCCAGAAGAGTATAAGAGAATAAAAGAGGAACAACAGCGCAGAGTAAGAGAAAGAGAGGATAAACTGCGTCCTTTTGCACAAAGATGGCATCATTATATGTCTGGATCAACACCAGAGCGCAATGCCCGTTCCATTTATAAATCATTATCCGGCAACTTAGAAAATTTACCCGAAGATGTTCAAAGGGATATTGACAGTGTAGAATATACTGAAGATCCAACCATTGGAATGTTAGAAATAGATATTGATAGAAATCCTATTAATATTAATAAATTAATTGAAGCAGGATTACGTTATGCAAAAACACCTTCTGATGAAGATATTATAGATGCAGTATTCAAATTATTTATTGCTACAGAAGAAGAAAAGGTAAAAGAGGCATATCCACCAACTAAATCTATGCAAAATCACATTTACACTATGCAACTTCGTAATCGGATGAGTCAGCATATGATGGAAAAGTTACCAAAAATCCAAACAGTGTTAAATCAAGTAAAAGCTCGTTTATCTATACAGAGTAATCTTTCAAATCTATCATCCCCCCCTTCTAAGAATGTTCCTATAAATCTTCCTGCTTTATATGGAGCTGCGCCTCCTCCTGCTGCACAACCTTTAGCACCACTTGAAGTTCCACGACCGCAAAGTCCTGGGCCAGCTAATTTTGGCGGTCGTCGTAAAACCTACCGTAGAAAGACTAAGAAATCAAAACGTTCAAAGGCTAAGACTAAGCGTATGGTATTTACTGGACACAAGAATTAACGACAGTCGCATTAGTCTCGAACTGATTCGTTGAGTTTAGAATCTGAAGCGTAGAAGCGCCGCGGAGATTTGTCTTTGACTTTGACTCAACGCAGTCGAGGTACGTGGCAAACTCTTCAGCCGTACGATCTGCAAACTTGTTAGTCCACGAATTATTGGTTAAACGCATTAGCGCAAGATTCTGAGTGTAAATCGTCTCACGGTAATCGCGCTCTGTCGGCTGGTAGACTCTGCCATTGACCTTTGACCACTTCTGAAAGGAAGGGTACGGTGACTGCGATAGCATCTTCATTGGAGAGCTTAGAACGGTATAAGCGCACGTGGCCGTGTAGACAACAAGAGCCAGCATTTGATATATTCTATTATAAGAAAATTCGTTTATACCGTAGGCACGCCATACAAACGCTCAACGATAATAAGTTTACCTTTATAATAAATGGCTTCAACAAACTGAAATCGTTCAAATGCGTGAATGGTTCGTTTTCGCTGTCCTTGTGCGACAATATCAATTTCATCCGTTGATTTTATATCATGGCCAGCAAATCTCAATGCATCCTCGTAGGTTTTGATTTTCTGAAACTGCTTTGATGTTACGTAGGTGTTATCAATTCGCATAATATAATTACGGCCAAAGGCGTTTCCCATTACTTTATACTTAGTAAAAATTCTCTAACTAGTGTAAAGGGAATGTCGTTCCTCAGTAAATTTAATCCATTTCGTAAAGCTACTCCTGCTGCATCTCCTGTTGCTGAATCTCCTATCGCTGAATCTCCTGTTGCTGAATCTCCTATCGCTGAATCTCCTGTCGTCATAGGCCCTGTAGCATCTCCTACTGCAAGTGATGCTAGATGCGACAGTGAAGGGTTTTATCAGCACTTGGGTGAGTGTTGGAATGATTCCATTCAGATGACTTTTCTATTTAGTGATGGCTTTAAAGAAATTGTTCAACCTGCGCTACTGGATCCGAATTTTGATTCTAAAGTTGAGTCAATCATAAATGATGAAAACAATAAACAGTTATTTCTATTTAAATCTGATTTAGTAGGTCTTAAAATAAAAAATATAACTGAACTTAATAATCCATTTGAAAATAATTCAAGTAAAGCGATATTAGCTAGTAAAGTCCGTGAAAGAAAAAACGCAATTATAGAATACTTTAAAGTTCTTAAAAAGCGATTTATGCGGCACTATAACAATGAATCTATTAGACGAGAAAGTTGTGATCTTAAGAGTGATAGAGAACATAGTGTGTTTCAAACAATGTCAGAAATATCAAGAGCAGCAGGTAAAGATGGAATTGCAGCAGCAGCATTAGGACATAAAAATACAGAAGGTGTTAATCGGTCGCACATAAATGTTGAAGAATTAAGGAAGAAGAAAGCAGAAAGTAAATACAGCCCAGGGGGAAGTATAAACGATAAACAATATCTATTTAATCTTTATAAATTAGTCTTTTTTGCTAATTATGAATTTGAATATTATATATTTGGTGATTATCGTGTAATTAGTGTTAATAATGGTCTTGAGAACACTGTATTTCTAGATAAGTATTTGTATTTAATTAAGGATTTAATACAGAAATCAAAAGCAGTACATATATCTTCAGATATAAATTATTTTGAAATAAATGAGGCAACAAAAGAAAAAAAAATGAAGAGCAAAGGTCATCATGCAACTGCTTTTTATACGTGCGGTAATTCAGAAATATATTATGAAGACAATTCAGGAATATATCAATTTCCTTGGAAAGAATTTTTATTAAAGTTGGTTAACTTATACAAAAATGATAAAACCACTACATTTATATTTGGTAACAATACACAAACTGGTAATCTAGTTGAAATTCAAAGTTCAACATTTTATCCTATTATAAGAACAGGTAGCGAAAAACTTAATGAAGAATTAGATCAAAGATATAGAAATCAAATATTAGAAAAATTAAAACAAATTAAAGAAATGAAGAAAATATCTTCAAATAATAATAAACAAGAAATTGAAACGGCTAAAGAAATTCTTAATGCATATATAAACAGAAAAGAAGAGCTTTCTAGTAAATCCTTTACATATTATACATTTATAAATAATTCCCCACTACTTGAATCAAAAGATGGATATTTTGAATATAATGGAGTTTCAATAAGTGTACCTAATGAAGAAGTTCGTTCGCTTTATACTTTAATATTTATGACAATTAATAATAATCAATCTGTAAACACTCAACGATTTAATAATACTGCTCGACATGGTGATATTAATTGGGACTATTTTACTAAATTAATAGAACAGTTTGATCTACACCGGTCGCAGCTTGATGCTGAGAAAATACTACAAATTTTAAATGAATATATACAGTCAAATAATTTTAAGCATTATAAGTTTTTTAAAGAAAATTTAAGTTATGAGATTGGTAAAGCTATTACAAAAGTTATACCGCCTAACCCTGAATTAAATAACAGATTATTAGAACTAGCAGCAACTCATTTAGATGCGACTGATGTAGAAGAACTTAGAAAAAAAATACCCAAGGTTTGGATTGATAAATTTGGTTATATAGATGATAAGTATTTAGATACATTAATAGCAGCAAGGGACTCTGAAGGCATACTAAAGGTATTTACTGAATTTCTAAATTCTAATAATTTTGAATCTAAACACAGATCAAATATTCTATTCATATCAATTGAAAGTATTTTTGATAAGTTTATACCGGTAAATCTAGAATTAAATGAAAAACTATTTGAACTAATAAAAGATGATCTAGGAATAAATAAAGAAGTAGTTCAAAAACAACTTGAAAATCAAAAAACTAATCAAGTCTTAGAAGGCGGCTACAGAAAACGAAAGACTCGTTATCAAAAACGATTGATAAAGAGAAAAACTCAAAAGAAACGTAGATTAAGACGTTAAGCTTGTCCAAAGCGGCAAAACCAAACAAGACACAGATCCACCTGCTAACTCAAATTCATTGACATTCACGTGTTCCACGTGCATACCCGTGTGTTTACGCATCCAGGACCTGTACTCAGGATGAGCAAGTTTCGGAGCAATCAATAATTTCTCATTGACTACCACCGAATTACAACCATACAGAAAACGTAAAGGTACGTGAACACACTTCTCCTTGCCAAAGACTTTTTCAATTTCCTGCAGCGATGCTCGATCAAAACTCGTATTATGGTACAGACAACGGCCATTCGGTAACGGTAAAAAACACAAGTCCATATGGTATGTCTTCAGATCTACAATATGAATCCGATGAATGGTCGGCGGCATCCATCCTAGAGCGGCAGCCTCTTTCAGAATAATTTCTTCAACTGCCCGAATACCAGATAGAGTTGACCGCCCCGCACCATACGCCATCCATAAATGCTTGCCATCGTGAGACCAGCGACAATCACCTTGTCCTTCAAAGTATAACCCTTCCTTTTCAGGTAACGTATGTATATTCTTGATACCCTGAGATTCAAGAAATCTCTCGACCAATACTTCCTCACCGCGTCTCTCTTTTTTTGCGTATCTAGATACTATCACAGAATGAACTGGCCAGCCTCTCAGTATCAGAGCAGAATTTGATACAAAAACCATATCTGGAAACCGATTTTCTGAATTCAGAGCCGATGCCGTAATCTCATAGACTGGCACTTTGTGCATTAGAAAACGATCTCGTAAGTGTTCAAACTGGACCCTAGCTCTTTTAGTATCAATCTGAGATGTTTTATTTGTTAATGGATTGATCGCATAAGAAATTGTATATTGCTCAGGGGATACAAGGACAACGCCATCCAGCATTTACTTAGACAATAGGAAGTTTATAAATGTAAATACTTATGCCCTTTTCAATGTAAAGATACGATATTCCTGACTTTGACTCAGGAACATCAACCTCGTGACAGCTTTCTCCGTACTCTTCGTAATACTTCAAATCCTCATCGAGAGTCTCCTTATGCTTTAGTTTAACCGCCAAAACAGCCTCATCATATTTCTTGTAAGCAATCGGATACGGATCTCCATTCTCAACAACAATGTATACAAAGTTATCCATTCTTGTTGTACTACAAGTTTCTACTTTTTTCAATTTTTTCAATGTAAATCTGATTCCGTCATATTGTAAATTTCTTTCTTTACACGCCTAGGATAAATATAGGTCGCATAATATAAATCCTCCTCTGTAGGAACGTGACTAGTCTGTAGCTGGACCATTGTTCCAGGACTCATACCAAAGTTATCCTGAATTCTGAACAGTACAAGAAAAGCAATACTAATTACAAATAAGAGTCCTAAACACCACTTCATTGACCTATCTACTTATGACCGCTTTTTTCCACTCATACGCTGTATATAAGTAGCAACAATTGACGGTGACCAGCGACCCATCATCTGTGTTTCCTTCGGATCAAACCACCGAATCGCATCCTTTTCCTTACGATCGCGCTTCATCCGTGCAAACGCCTTTGGATGTTCCTCTAGCCAAGCAAACCACTCAAGAGCCTTGTTGATCACAATCGGAGTGACATAAGCCTGAAAGATGTGATACTGAAAAAAGGTATTAGGCGGGAAATCAGGCTCCACATTCTGATATATAATTCCTGTATGACGTAAATTGCGTAATGGAGATAAATGTGCCTCTTCATCCACCTCACGCCGGACATTTTCTTCGAGAATTTTCATTATCGGTGTCTTCGGGTGCTTGAGCCCATCTTTACCTTCCATCTGTCCCTTAGGAGGCTCCCACGAGCGAGAATCAGGATGTGCTCCTGTGCGTTTCACAACTACAAATCGCTTGGCATCAAAATGGGCACCCGCTTCGTGAATGAAGCATCCACTCCGCAGATAGACACGCCAACCCTCAACAGGATGCTCAACGTAAAAATAAGCTTTTACAGGATCATAAGGTAAGTGTTCCGAGCCTCGTATGAGGTCTGGATCAAAGATGTCCAGAATAGGTGATGTGGCCGCACTTGAAGCAGCACTAGGCATCTATTTGATTAGTTTTATTTTGTTCGGGTTTAGATCTATTGGCATATAAATGCTAACAGATCAGACAACTGCTTGGGGCAGTTTAGATTGGGGACAGTTTAGATCTGGGCAGTTTAGACATCGTCGTACCAGCCGACAATACAACCCGTCGCAGGATCCTTCTTTGCAACAAGGTTCTGGTAGACCGGTCGACCCTGGAAGTACCCAGGCTGCTTGGCGAGATCATTGAGAACTGCCGAGGTGCCAAAGTAGTCGTGCTTTGCAACCGGTTCCTCAAATCCGTGAGCCAGAGTGATACACTCATAGCCCTCCACGTTGACTACGTGGCCCTTATTCAGAACAAAGTTGTAGACTGTCTGAACAAGTCGCTCGCCAAAGAGGTAGTGGTCGGCAGGAAAGACCCACGGTCCACCTGCCTTGAGACGAATCGGATGCCACGGAGTGATACAGAGACTATTGATCTGAACCATCGTCTGCGCCGGTCGCTTGGAACCAATCGTGACCAGGCAGACAACATTTGCTGGACCCTCAGGCGTCCAGACCTGGTCCTCTGGAACAATATCCTTGATTGACTTTCGGAATCCATCTGCCATTAGAATGTGGTTCTCGCCATGAAAGCAGCCACCACCCGAGTGATAGAAACTTGCCATTGACTGTGGAGTCGAATATACAGGTGCTCCTCCTGCAGGGCCTCCATAATATCCCTTCGGCTGAGCCGCAACAGACGGAGTCGGTGGCGACAGATCGCAGAAGGCCTTCTCCGCAAGATTCTGAAGCTCCTTAAAGAGCGCCCCACCATAGATCTGAACACCAGAATCCTTGAAATTCAAGCACATCTGAAGCTTCTGGGCCCTCAGATAGGACCGCAGATAGTGCTCACCCCACTTTCCGAAATGCGTTGGTGAGACTGCGAGACCCAGCTGTCCCTCAGGATCTGATCCAGTCAGATCACGCGAGAAGGCGACTACACGAGAATCTTTTGATGCAGCAAACTTTGTAGCAAGAATCTTTAGTCTCTCAAGTGTTGAACCTGTGCGACTTGCTGACTCAACTGCAATTACATTCTCAAGAGTCTCAATAAGCTCCATATGGGCCAGAGCAAAGGTACAACCAACCGGCTCAGACTCAAGAGAGATAATCTGGCCATTTAGCTTAATCTCCTGACTGCTGTAGGGAATCACCGTCTCATAGGCCTGACCACCCTGCAAGAGACTATTGTGCATATAAATGGGAGTACCGTCAAGAGTAAGCTCGGGATTCCTGACTGCTGAAGAAAGAACTGACGCAAGGAAGTTAATAAAGACCGTACCTACCATCGTTGCATCAGGAATGAAGCCAAAGAGACCATTGCCCCAGAGTGCTAGATCAGCCAGAAGCTTGCTGTCTAGCTTATAGCCAAAGCCAAACGTGTGAAGTGTCCACGGGTTCTTCATCGTAATGCGATTCTGGAGCTCGTAAAGAATGCCGCGCGGCGGATTGATATTCGGAAAGCCATCTGTGAGCAGAAGACCCACAATATTGCGACCCGCTAGCTCATCTGTGTTTGCAATCTCCATCGCGTGGCGAAGACCCTCAAAGATATTTGTCTGCGAATCCGGCTGAACATACTCAAGAGCTGCCTCAACCCTCGCCTTACCATCCTTGTTCATCCGAGTCGGCCGCAGCACAATCTTAGCATTCGTAGAGTAAGTAATGATAGCCAGCATATCATCATCACCGAGAACCGCTGCCATTGTCCGCACCGTGTGCTTGACGAGATCAAGACGAGAGAATCCATATGCCTCTGCCGACTTCTCATCATCCGTGCTCTCACCCATCGAGCCAGACGTATCCACAATAGCTAGAAGAACAATTGGCTGACGAACCTCAGGCTCCTGTGCCTTGACTGTCAGATGAACTGCTGCTACACCAGCAGGATATGCCTTAGCCACAAGAGCCTTGTTGGCAAACTTGCCGACCAGCTTCGGTGTCTGAAAGTGTAGAGGCTGCTTAGCCAGCATATCACGAATCGTATTGCGGAGCGCAATGTTCGCAATTAGATTTGTCGAGATCAGAGGAAGATTCGTCTTGGGGCTCGTGTTGTGATTAACGAACCACTGCTCAATAGCCTCGCGCTCATACGTGTGTCCGTCCTCCGCAATAACAGGGTCTGTCATTAGACCAAAGGTGATGGGGCAGTAGAACTCATTCGGGATTGCGGAAGCAGAAGCCATATTAATTGTGTACCTACGTAAAATAACACAGGTAGTTCAATTTTTGTTTTCGTCTAAAGCTCATTTTTTATATAGTATATGTCTCTTATTGAATTGGTTGATAATGTGAGAACTGATAAGAATACTGCGCATTCATATCTTTCTGTTTATGAAGAGTTGCTAGAAAAGAAGAAGTTTACTGCAAAAGCTATACTTGAGATCGGCATTTACTACGGAGGAAGTATCAAGTTATGGAAAGATTATTTTACAAATGCAAAAATCTACGCTGTAGAAATCTTTGATCTTCGCCACGTTTGGGATGTCTTGCAAAACGATGAACGAATTGTATTGTATACGTCAACAGATGCTTATGATCCGCAATTTGTAAAAACTAGGTTAGCTGATCAAGGGCTTCGGTTTGATATGGTCTTAGACGACGGTCCTCATACATTAGATAGTTTAAAGGCATGTATTCAGCTTTATCTTCCTTTACTTACAGATGATGGAATTCTTATTATTGAAGATATTCAGTCTATGGATTGGCTTGATGAACTTCGCAATGAAGTTCCATCTGATCTTAGAAAGTACATCAAAACGTACGATCTAAGAGCAGTTAAAAACAGATATGATGATATTTTGTTTGTAGTTGATAAATCTCAAGGATGAGTAAACATTAGAATATACGCGTACTCAAATCCAGCAGTTACTAGATCAATATTGCCCGTATAATTCCAACCTGCTGTCTGAGCCAAATGTACAATATCCTTAATATCACTCATATTGAGTGTATGGCGTTGGCGTCTAACTGACTTGTCAGCGAAGCGGAACGTCTCACGAAACTCAGCACTTGGATCTTGTAAATCAAAATCGGCTTCATATGAAAATTTATCAAATTCAACTTTGCTTTTGAGTATCCGTTCCTTTGTGTATTTCTGTAAAGATACACCAACAAACGGACTCGCAGCCTCCAACATCGGATCAAACTTGTACTTATTGACGACTTCAATCGCGATTGACCCTCCAGGGCGAACCCAATAAAATAGATTTTGTAAAAGGCCAGCTTTATCCGGTGAATAGTAAATTGTAAAAAATAGGACTGCTGCGTGGCTAAATTGACCAGCTGAAAAGGTCGCCTGCTGATTCATATCTCCCTGTAAAAATGTAACAGAATCCTTCTTTTCTTGAGATAAAGCCATAGCAGGTAGAACAACATTGCGCGCACGCCGGAGCATTGCTTCACTTTTATCTAAACCTGTTATTGAATGAACACCCATTTTTGTAAATAGAACAGATGCAATACCTGTGCCACACCCCACGTCTAAAACATCCATTTCATCAAGAGAAGCTGTCTTTTTCCATTGATTTATAATGAGAGCAAGTTCTTGAGGATACCTTCCAGAGAGCTGTGTCAGATTATCATAGACGCTCGCGTAAAATTCGTCAAACAGATCCTCATTTTCAAACCAGATTGTTCTAGACACTTCTGCGTCTGTTGTCGCTCCAGTAAACCCTTCACTATAATTTGAAGTCTTGATAACTTCATATTTATCCTTGTAAATGAGCCAGATATAATGAAGAATGCCCATTAAAATGAGGAAAAGTAGAATCAATTGAAAGGTCGACAATGCTGATGACTCTGCCATCTCTCTTTGTTATGAAGATCTCTTTTTTCTACACGTCTTTGCCCGACTAGATTTCGTACATCCACTTCTGAAAACTTTGAGAGTCTTACAGAGAGCCGAATACTTGCAGCGATTCAGAAGTTCTAATTCGGTTTCCATAGCGCACCGTAGATTCCAGAGCCACTTTAGAGTCTGATCTCGCGTTGTTAAGGCTCTATCATCAAATCCGCCATTTTTTAGCCAAGATGCTCGCCACTCAGGAAAAGGTAGAACTGCACCCAGACTTTCCCAAAAAAGAACATAGAGAGGAAAGCGCTCATCAGGTTTCAAACAATTCCAGAAATTCTTCTCCTCGTACTTGACAAGTAGGTCACACGGTGGAGCACCTTGAATCGGTACTGACTGCTTGGACACTAAAGACATCGGGTGGCATTCTGCGATTGAAAAAAGAAAGTCCCAGCCTGGAAACTCTGTGCGAGTACATCCAGTTCTCAGCAAATCTGTATAGTATTTCTCAACCGCTTCGAACGGTGGATCTTTTTCAGCCATTAGCTTCTGTAATCGCAACTTGGCATTCACTTCATTATGAATTCGCCAGAGCCACTTTGTTAGTGTCTCCCGTGAATGAAGCGCCTGTGCCAAAGGATGCTTCTGCATATGTTCAGTCAGATTCGCTCTACAGTACTTACACGGAAGCACAAACGGAAGCATCTCAAAAAAAGTCTGCATTGCTTTTCGGTCAGTATTTGGTGTATATGCAAATGTTATTGAATGTAAAAGGCGCCAACCGGAAGGCCCCCAAAAGCGGGTATCCATCTATCTTAGCGTCTTCTTGTTTTCTGTTGCTTCGTGCGTCTCTTATTATGATAAACTCTTGTTCTACGCCCCCCTGTTATAGGAGTAGGAGTAGGAGCGGCCTTACTAGGCGCACGGACTAATGCCGTAGCTGATATCTGTCCTGCAATAAACATACTACTGGCATCATTACCAATATTTGAAAATGTAAGCATAACATCAACTAATGCAACTACATTCGGATATTGCTCCTTTGCTTTTTTTTGTAATTCATCTTTAAGAACATTAGTCAAATCATTCATCTTTTTTTCCATTAATGTACTCTGACCTCCAAAAAGACCTCCAATACCAGCAACAAAATCACGCAACAAGCTGACTGCTTCAACTCGTTGGGCAAAGACCGCACCAGCTGGCTGTAAAATATTTTGATTAAATGTTTGAATTGTAAACATAGGAAGAGCCATTCCTTCTCTGATTAAAGATAGAAGATATCTTACAGTAGATGTTCCCTTCAGCAAGTATAGGTATTGGTATTGTCTGGAAAGGCAACGGATTAACAGTCGACGACGCATTTCAAATTATTGCTGTAGCTCAATATTGGTATACGCGACTTTATAATAAAAAACTATATACTTCATCATTTGAACAATTTCTCTACGATGCATTAACCAAAAAAGTAGTAGGATCTATTGCGATTCAATGGATTGATTCTGCCGATATATTCTTGTATAGTGGTCCTCCGTGTATAATGATTCTTAATGGAGTATGGTATTCATTTCCAATCTCAGGTAATATTACTCCTATTTGTGTATCAATGTCGTGGCTTCTTGATACGGTTGAAGCACCAATTGCGAATCAACTTAGAAAACTAGGACCTATCGGCTGTCGTGATCATCACACTGAATGTATTCTACAACTTGCTGGGGTACCTTGTTATTTCTCAGGATGTATCTGTTCAATTATTGAACAAGGATATTACAAATATCTCAGTCTTTTCAAGTCAACAACAATGGAAATTAGTGATAATAGTACTCTCTTTACTGAGGTATTTCAGCCGATTTCATTAGCCTATGAACAAATTTATTTGATGGCTCAGAATCCAACTCCTATTAGGACTTCAAATCTGAACGTATTTATTGCGGCGCGAGCTCTTGGTATGCCCGTAGCTTTTATTGGAGTCAAAGAGAGTCGGAACGCAATGCTTTTAGACAAGGCTACGTACGAACCTCATTTAATGCGAGAGACTGTTTTATCTAGTCTAAGCACCACCACGTAGGCGAAGAACAAGATGGAGCGTTGACTCCTTCTGAATATTATAATCGCTTAATGTACGATTGTCCTCAAGCTGCTTACCAGCAAAGATCAGACGCTGCTGGTCAGGCGGAATGCCTTCCTTGTCCTGAATCTTTTGCTTGATGTTCTCAATTGAGTCAGACGGTTCCACGTCAAGTGTAATTGTTTTTCCAGTGAGAGTTTTCACGAAGATCTGCATTGATATACTTGTAGACACTATAAATAAGTTTAGATAGCGATATTTTCAACTTTTTTACAATCTCTAGGGTCCCCATTCTTCCGCTGAAACTTCTTGTTGAGATGAACAATTTAAACCATCATTTATTAGTTTAAGTCTCAAGGGACCCTTTTTATTCTTAATTGTATCTGATACAACAATAGCAGATTCCTTTTCAGATGTCCGTTTCCAAATACAAACAAAATCTGACCAATGACTTGGCTTAGTTTTTATAGTTGTATGAATATGAAAGGTCTCTTCTACAGAAACTGGATATGGAATTTCATTTCCATAGGATAAACTTGCCCAATATGCTAAAGCCTGCCCTGCATCTCCATAAAAGCGCCAATTATCACCAGGAACACGGTGATACGCACCCTTAGACGGTGCGTTTATATAAATGAATCCATCCTTTTTTGTAATTCTACACATTTCTCTGAAGGTTATCCAAAAACAAGGATCATGCTCGAAACAAGAGGAAGAAATAACTAAATCAACTGAACCGTCTGCAAAGGGTAAGTTTTGCCCAGGTTCTATAACAATGTCTACAGATTCACAGGGTGTAAGATCTACGCAAATATATTTCATTTTTAAATTCGTATAATACTTTCTAAATGTGCTGTGTCCATCAGCACCGCCTATATCTACAACGACATAATTATCCTTACCGTACAAATCAGCAAAATATTCTCCTGCTTTTTTACTTGTATAATGCATATAAATTTGTTATATAGTATGCTTTACATACCCCATTCTCAATTAAGTCAGACGGTTTCACGTCAAGCTTAATTGTTTTTTCAGTTTATAACCAAAGCATTTTAGGTCACACTTAGTTTAATGACGACGGGTACCCTTGCGGTGGCGACGCGTCATTCTGTGCTTTCTGCGTCTACCGCCAGCGCTGCCATTAAGAGTGCGGGTATTCTTGCTACTGTTAGTCCAGGAGACATTGCCACCAGGACTTGTCTGCTTGGTGTAGCAGGTAATAAACTCATTGCTACCTACATTGTGACGTCCCTTACAGTACATAACCGCAGACTTGTGAGTCGCAGCATTAACGGGCATTTGTTTATACTTATAGGGTATAAATAAATTACATTCCGAACTGGCCTTTCTAGTTTACATTCCCATCCCGAACGCCTGCATATTAAGCGGCGCCAAGAATGGACGCACCATCTGCTGTTGTTCTTCAGACTTGCACTTAACCACCGTTGGCGGGCACACTGGTCTCGGGCAAGGAGCCGGAGGAGAGCATTTTGTCGGGGGCGGGCATTTGACCTCGGGGCATCGGGGTCTCGGGCACGGCGGACACTCACCTGCACTCTTCTTGCACATACTGTTATCAATGATGACAGGTTGCGGCTTAGGGATGCTACTCTTCAGCACATACTTACTTAGATCCGGTACCGGTGGGCACTCGGTCTTCAGCATATACTGAGACATATCAGGTGCGGTTCTACAAGGAGGTACCTGTGACTTTAAAATATACTTGCTCAGATCCGGCTCAACTGTACGCGGGCACGGAGCTATCGGAGGCGGTTGCGGGCATCTAGGCGCAGGATTCTTACATCCACACGATCCATTTGCACCGCACGATTCACAGACCGGAGAACTTCCAGTAAATCCATCATAATTTCTAAATCCAAGAACGCTCATAGATCCATATACTCCAACACCTCCCAAAAGTAGGGCGGCAACTCCTACAAGAAATAAATGGATTAAGGTGAACTTCATACCTTTCTACCCTATGCGTCTCATTTTACAATGACAAAGACTATCTTCCTACGAAGACCATCTTCCTACGAAGACCATCTTCCTACGAAGACCATCTTCCTACGAAGACCAGCCAGACCAGTTATCAGGCGGGCATCCGCACGCCTGCGGCAAACCCGGATCAAGTGTCGCGCCTAGACGACCACAAATCATCTTTGTATGCCCTCTCCAAGAAAAGGCCGGCGACAGTACAGATCCTGACGGCAAGCATCCAAAATCGGCGGGATCTAGACCGCGCTTGCGAATCTGTTCAGCAATCGCCTTATTCCTCATTTTCCAATCAAGACTTGACTTTGACTTATCTAGATAACTCGGCGTAGACGAATCAAAAGGTGAGCCTGTAACTTGAGCTGTATAGTTTGAACCTGAATCTGTTGAACCCGAATCTGTTGAACCCAAATCAGTTGCTGATCCAGAGTAGCCAGAGGAGCCAGACGATCCAGAATTTTGTGTTACATTACCATCTGATTCAACATTAAAGGAGGCATTATAGTTTGTCGGTGTAGATGAACTTTTACCAAGCGCATTGTATCCAAATGAAACACCCACGTTAAAGTTGCCATTTTTCGCAAAATTCTGAAGAACATTATCTACATTATCTGAGCCAACAAGAGACGCAATCGCTTCCCCAATCGGTGTATTTACCATTGAACCTGATGCTGAGCCAGTCGTACTGGTCGTTGTAGGAATCACTGAGGAGATTGCAGTTGCAGGGTTTGCCAAATTTGGTAAGATTCCAGCAATATCTTCCTTATAGACCGGAACATCTGTTGCAACCCAGATTCCTTTATCCAATTTATTAATCATATCAGTTATCGAATTATACATATTCTGGAGTGCTAGGATCCGAGCTCGTGTAACTGCATCCACCGTTCCACTCGACGACAAGGTTAACATAGCCGCATAGATACTGCTTTGTAGAGTTTGTAAATCTTCTCCAGTTGCTCTAGTCTTTATTTCCGAACTAGTAAAGCCTTCAGTAATGACACCTGATGTCTCAAATAGCCGTACTTTCCTCTGTAAAAAGGTTAATGACTCTTGAATATCAGCAACATCCTGTTGTGTGAGTGATGACTCAATACCCGGATTACGATCTAAGACCGCAATTTCTTGCTGTAATCTGCGATTATCAGACCGAAGTTGCGTTAAAGGAAGAGACACAGTCGGATCACTTGAATTTGCGACTTCATCACCCTGGAATGCTAAGAATCCCCGTATATCTTCAAACAGCATCTTCATCTGCTGAACATTAGCAGCTAGAAGTGAAGGATCCTTGTAAGGATATGAGCCTACAGAAGCCTGTTGCGCATACGGCCCGTACGGAAGTTGTCCAGCCACCCTTGGATCCGGTAAATAGGTCGTCTTCAGATCAATGGGACTGATGATCTTAGGTATAATCGGTTCTGCGGGCATCACAGGAACTGGTCCTTGAGAATCAGAACCAGAAGCAAAGCCCTCTGAAAGTTTGAAATCAAGAAGATGGGCACTGTTCGCAACCCAAACAATCGCAACAACCAAAAGTAGTAAATATAGTATCTGTGTAGTCTTCATCAAGACTGTTCTACCGTTGGCCCAAAAATTAACTACACAATTACTTGCTTGAAAAGCACTCTAAAATGCCTTTATTGAAAACATCCTTCTGTTCGCTTCCTACTGTTGAACTTGGCCTTGATGAAGCGGGTCGTGGTTGCTTTTGGGGTCCATTCTTTGCCGGAGCCGTCATTTGGCCACCTGAAAATGAGTGGACCGATGAGCATCGTGAATGGACACCAAAAATCAAGGATAGTAAGAAAATGTCTGAAAAGCGACGCACAGAAGTCGCCAAGGCGATTCAGGCTCTCGCAGTCGATTGGGGTGTTGGATCAGTCAGTGCTGCAGAACTCAATGAAAAAGGCACCACCTGGGCTAATCAAGAGTCCTTTCGTCGAGCAAAAGCCGCGTGTTTTACAGGTCTAGAGCCAGAATTACTTCTGGTAGATGGTGTTCTTGAGCCGCTCATTGAAGGTATGCCTTATGAATGTATTCCTGACGGTGATTCGCTGATTGTGCCGATTGCTGCGGCCTCCATTCTCGCAAAGGTAGGGCGTGACACGTGGGTTACCGAGTGGTCTAATCAGAATAAAGAGATCGCTGAACGATATGATTTGCTAAACAATAAAGGATATGGTACAGCAAAACATAGGAAAGGACTTGAGGTCTATGGAGCTCATAGCTTACACAGATCTCAATTTATTAGAAATTGGGTTCCTACTGATTCTACTCAGTCAGGATGTCTTATCCTTGACTAGTTCAGTGGCGGTTGCGACGGTTCGTCTTGTTCTTACGGTTGCGATTGCTGCGGTTCTTGCGGTTCAAGCGGTTGGCCCGGTTTGTCTTGTTCTTACGCTCTGTGCGATTCTTACGAGAGGCACTGCGGTTCTTGCGCCACTGTCCATACTTGAAATCTCCAAGCATTTCCGCAGCCTTGGTTACATTTGTTTTAATAGGATCAAGAACAGGCATCTTAGTATACTTATGTCCTATATATTTATTTAGAAGCCAGCAGTCTTCTTCTCTTGTTTTGTTTGTTGTAGCAAAGTGTCCTCGACCCTTGCTAATCTGTAGAAGTTTTAGCGCATCTGCGTTTGATTCATTATCGCTAGATCGAGCCCTTTGAATAAATTTAACTACTTCATATGGATAAACTTGTAAATCCTGCTCGTCAGTTCGTGCAATCACTAACAATTCTGGAACGCCTTGGACCGGAAGATGCTCCATCGGACTCCATTGAGCAGTCTGCACAACATTTTTAAAGTCAGTTCCAATTCCAAATTCCTTCGTTTCCAGCAAGGTTAATGGTAACTCAGGATTGCTAATTGTACGCAGAACATCAATGTAAGGACTTTCTATGTAGAGGCCACCGACGAGCCCTCGATACATTATCGCTGTACTAGTGACAAGTAAGCCACCTGCTGAGCGACCATACAAAACCGTTTTTGCCGGATCAACACCAAGATCTTCTTGAAGATCTACAACAACCTGTCGGAGAGTTTCGATTGATTTCTGGCGGCCTAGTCGCTGACCCTTTTCACGCCATTTCTGAGTGTGATCACCTCCACCGGGAACCGAAACCGAAGCAATAGCCCAGCCCGCCTTCAATAGAGGATGCCAGCGTGACACAAGAGATCCTGCTTTGGTAGGAATTCCGTATGCTCCATATGCCGTTACAAGGAGTCCCTTGATTTCTTGTGTTGTCGGTCGTATCACAAAGGTTGGAGCCGGTTCAGGAGTGTATGTGATTGTAAAAGGATAGGGTAATGGATTTGAAAGTGACCACGTGGTCGTATCCATCCAGTAAGGTTCATACCGAACATCTGAAATAAACAATCGTGTTGGATCACGTGTATCGGCAGTCACTTCACCCCAGACAGTTGTAATTGGTTTCTGACCGCGATCATAAATCGTCAGAAGACCAAACGACCGTTTGACTATCCAGCCACCAAGTATACTTTGTGCGCATAGATCTTGATCTACGTAATAAACTGACTTCGTAACTGGAAGGATATCTTTACCTTTTGCTATCCAATGTACAGACTCAGAAGTGGCTAGACCAAATCGGGTCGTTTCAAAGTCAGTTTCTAGGATAGCAACTGATCCATCTTCTAGACGCTTAATTTCAAGATTACAAGTTGGATCTCTAGTACGATAGATCTCTACAGATTTCTGGGTAGATGAACTCCATATCCATAGACTATCATATCGTAGATCGTGTGATGATTGTAGATAGACTAAATCTGAAGTATTCAACCAGGCAAGTTTGGGCCCGCACGGCATCTTCAGATGCTCGATACGTGTAGGTTTTGAGGCCTTTGAAAAAGAATAGATCTCAATTGTAAATCGTTCATAACCATCTGGGCTCATAACAGCAGCAGCAAACAGACCTGTTGATTCATCAATATCAGCATCCCACGCTTTAATCTCAAAATTGCTTGTTGACCACATTTCAGTCGGACTCCATCCATCGCCGCCTACTGTAAATCCTCTGTAAGTCCAAGGCGTAGGAGCTGTCTGGAGTTTGTATTGAGAGTTTGTACTATGCTTAAATCCGTGTAATGCTTTAGCGAAACGGCGATTTTCACTAGTAATAGCTTTTAACCACTCGGGTCCTGATTGTTTTTCGAGTGGTGCAAGATCATTTGACCATTCTAAAAAATCTAAATTTCGTGTTTTTGAAGTATGAGACATCAGATGTCTTCTATCGTAGCATCTCAAATTTCTTATTACGGTCTAAACATTAGATAACAATCCAAGACTAGATGCGTCGTGTAGTTCTTTTATTTAATCAATCCAATACATTTGGACTTAGTCAAGATGCAGCGCTACTTGAGACTGCATTGAAACATATCAGTGGTGCAGGAGGTGAAGAGTTTGAGTTTGTACGTCAGGATCCTCTACAGCCACCCAGCCCTGCCGACATCGTAATCCATCTTGAGGTTCCTCATCCTGTATGGATTTCGTGGGCTCCTATTCAGATTTGGATGGTAAATCCTGAATGGTGTGTATCTGCGTGGGACTCGTATAAGGATCTCTTTACAGAAATCTGGGTCAAGGAGGTAGACCGTGTCAGGGATTTTTCCAGCAAGGCTGTACACATTCCGTGGTGTATTCGTGGACCTCTCAAGCCGATTAAAACGTATGATGCCGATAAAAAGGACGCTTTATGGGTTCTCGGTGGCTCCATCAACAAGCATATCGCTGCTAAACAGCTTCTTCCTCTCTGGCCTGAAGACTGTCCTGTGACTGTTACAACGGCTCTAACAGAGGCTGATCTATCAGGCAACTTTCCTGCCTCAGTAACGGTCAAGCGTGGCTTCCTGGAGTCTGTAGAGATGGAGACGCTTGCGATTCAGTCTCCTCTTCACATCGCCATCAGTGCTGCTGAAGGCTTCGGTTTTACTGCCGCTCAGGCCGAGGCTCGTGGTGCCTCACTTCTGATTAATACGATTCCTGTGTACGAGGAGACATTCGGTGGCAAGAAGTATGCGACATTTCTGAAGACGCCTATGAATCCAGTAAAGGAACATTGTGGTCTAGTTGCTGATCTATCTGGTATTACAACTGCTGATCTTCAGGGCGCATACAAGTATGCGTTCTCACCAGATCGGTTTAATAGCAAGGAAGCAATCAGCTGTAGTGAGGATCGCTACAATCGCTTTCTGGGACTAGTCGGTGGACGCATTACAACTCTGCTGCGAAAGCTCAAGAAGGGCGCTAAGCCTCCTCAGCTCCCTCCGCTCTTGAGACGTGAGGATTGTCCCCCCATCAGTGTTCTTACAGTGACATATAATCGTAGAAATTTCATTGATCTGGCATTTGTAAATATCCTTGGCACAGATTATCCTCTCAATAAGGTTCAGTGGATTATTGTGGATGACAGTGATGACCCTAATAAGATGATTCTGGATAAGATCAAGAAGTTTGAGGAGAGAGCCCCTGGTTGCGAAATCACCTATGTACCGATGACTAACAAGAGATCTGTAGGATACAAGCGTAATAAGGCGGTAAAGGCAGCAAAGCACTCAATCTGCCTTCATATGGACGATGACGATGTGTACCCTGAGACATCGTTCCGTCGCCGTGTAGCCTGGCTTCTGAATGACCCCAATACAGATGTAGTCGGCTGTACGATGATTGCAATGTACGATCTCCGTCAGGGAATCAGTGCTGTTAATGTACCTCCGTGGGTTCTAGAGCAGCGGCAGCGTGTTAGCGAGGCATCCTTCTGCTTTTATACAGAGTATGCCAAGAAGCATCCCTTTCCTGATGTCGGCAGCTGCGAGGGTGAGCACTTTGTTCCTTCGTGTAAGTCATTCGTAGAGATTCCGCCGCAACAGATTCTCGTTGCGCTCAATCACGGAACGAACACGAGTTCACGAATCATTGCAGGACGGGCTCAGACAGGATGCTTCTGGGGCTGGCCGCCTCAATTTATCAAGTGGCTCCACGGTCTAGTTGGAGTTGAGGTTGAGGATGCCTAATCGCTTCAGTATAAAATTGATGTCAAAAAACCACATAAATCGTTCGCATCTACACAAGTAGATGACAACGATCTATATTCTAGGTCACGGACATTCGATAACAGAAATGATGAACTCACCGCTTATTAAGAAGCAGTATGTACGTAAGACACAAGGTGCCACTCTCGTCTACGTTGACCGAGACTCCACAGTCTCTCCAGATCTCTGCTTTGATGTGTGTCAAACGTGGCCATCTGACTCAGCATCTGTAGATACTGTGATTGACACCGTCGGCCCAGACAATTACATTTTTTTTTCAAACCCGACATTTCTGTCTGAACTGAAACGTGTACTCAAGTCTGGTGGTGAATACATCGGCTATGCTAAAGCTGAAACATTTGTTCAAAATATAAAGTCACTTGAAAAAATATTTACATCAGTGTCCACATTTCAGAATGTACCTTCTGGATTTATTGGAATTAAGATAATTAACTAGAGCAAGCAACACACGTATTCTTCTGCGACTCCTCATATTCATCAGCAAGCTTCTTAAGTAAAGCTGCCCGATCCGCCTTCTTCTTCTCTTCCACAGAGAGCACCGGCTCATCCTCATCAGATGACTCAGCCTCATCTTCGCTATCTGATTCAGCACTGCTGCTAGCACCACTCGCATTTGAATCCTCATCAGCCTCTCCTGAAACTGGCTTACCAGTTACCACGAGTGTCGGATCAACTGTAAACTTCTGCGCCATCACTGGTGCCTTTGTCCTCAAGTAATAACACCCCGTCTTCAGTCCAGCCTTCCAGCCATAGAAGTGCATACTTGTGAGCTTGGCATAGTTAGGATTCTCCAGAAACAGGTTCAAACTCTGTGACTGGCAGATGAAGGGTCCACGCGCCGCCGCCATATCAATGAGCGTCCGCTGCTTGATCTCCCACCCAGTCTTGTACAGTGCCTGAATATCGTCTGGAATCTCTGCGAGACCCTGGATGCTGCCATTGAGACCAATGATCTTCTGCTTCATCTCCTGTGACCATAGGCCCCTAGACATTAGATCCTCCATAAGATACCGGTTGATCACAACAAACTCTCCGGCTAGCGTACGGCGTGCATAGATATTCGTGGTCATCGGCTCAAAGCACTCAGTATATCCGAGAATTTGGCTGGTACTCGCCGTCGGCATCGGAGCAATCAGAAGAGAGTTCTTCAGACCCCGGGCAGCCATCGCTCTCAGACCGACCCAATCCAGAGTATTCTCCGTTTCCGTGATCGGCTTGGTGTTCCAAAGTTCCGGCTGAAGGCGAGACTGAGATGCAGGTGATCCCTGGAAGGTTTCATACGATCCAGTTTCAGCCGCCATCTCCGCACTGGCTTCAATCGCAGCAAAGTACATGTGTTCAAAGATCAACTGATTCATTCGGGCAGCCTCGTCCGATTCCCACGGCAGACGGAGAATTGCAAAGACATCCGCAAGTCCCTGGACTCCCAGACCAATTGGACGATGGCGCATATTGCTTCGCCGAGTTTCCGGAGTCGGATAGAAGTTGATATCGATCACGCGATTCAGAGCCCGAACAACCGACTTGGTCACCGACCTCAGACGGGCAAAGTCAAAGACCTTTGTCTCCTTGTTACAAAACGCCGGCAGAGCGATGGAGGCCAGATTGCAAACCGCAGTTTCCTCCGGGCTACTGAATTCCATAATCTCCGTACAAAGATTGCTGGACTTGATCGTTCCAAGATTCTGCTGGTTGCTTTTCCGATTGGCCGCGTCCTTATAAAGAAGATACGGAGTTCCAGTTTCCATCTGGCTATCCAGAATCTTGAACCAGAGTTTCTGGGCGCTGACCGTCTTTCGGCCGCGGCCTTCCTTTTCGTATTTCGTATACAATTCCTCAAACGCATCGCCCCAAACATCCGAAAGGCCGGGGGCCTCATTCGGACAAAACAGAGTCCAGTCAGCATCCGCCTCCACCCGCTTCATAAAGAGATCCGGGATCCAGAGAGCATAGAAGAGATCACGCGCCCTCTCCTCCTCCGCGCCGGTGTTGTTCTTCAGCTTCAGGAAATCATCCACATCCGCGTGCCAAGGTTCCAAATAGATCGCAAAGGAGCCATTTCGCTTACCACCTCCTTGGTCAACATAGCGTGCAGTGTTATTAAACACTCGCAACATCGGAACAAGACCATTGCTGGTTCCATTCGTGCCCCGAATAACAGATCCACGAGCACGAACATTATGTACGTGAAGACCAATACCACCTGCGTACTTACTGATGGCTGCGCAGTCACCTAGACTCTTGTAAATTCCAGCAATGCTGTCATCCGTCATTGACATCAGAAAGCACGAGGATAGCTGAGGCCGAGGCGTGCCAGCATTAAAGAGTGTCGGTGTGGCGTGCGTATAGACCTTTGTTGACATCAGATCATAGGTCTCAAAGGCCTGCTCCAGATCCTTCAGCGTTGTGGTAGCACCTGAAGTCCAAAGACCCAGAGCCACTCGCATCCACATATGCTGGGGCCTTTCGAGAATTTGACCCTTTGTATTCTTCAGCAAGTAAGAGCGCTCGAGCGTCTTGAAGCCAAAGTAGTCAAAGTCATAATCACGCTTATAGTTAATTCGTGCCTCAATTTCCTTTCCGTACAGATCAACAACGGCTTCCAGATCCTCACTTACATACCGGAAGTCAGTTCCAGTGTGATCGAGCGTCTGGTGACTAAGATCCTTGACGACCTTCGTAAAGCTCTCATCCGTGTTCTTCTGGTGATTGCTTACGGTCAGACGACAGGCAAGGATTGCGTAGTCCGGGTGCAAGGTGGACAGACTTGCGGCCAGCTGCGCTGCGAGCTCGTCCAGTTCACTCGTCTTGACACCATCATAGATCTGAGCGAGCACCTTCTGTGCAATGGCATCTGGCTGAACTTCAAGACCCTTGGCAATCTTTTGCATTCGTCGCAAAACCTTGTCAAAAGATACTGACTCATTCTTTCCGTCCCTCTTGATCACGCGCATACTACGGTGCATTGTGAGATTGTATTGGACTAAAGGGCCGCAACCTGGTCAATTTTAGGGCGTTCTATGCCGTTGAATCTTCCAAGTACTCGAGTATATAAGTCCAGATACTATACATATGCAGCTCGTCAATTAGTAATACCATCCAATGGACCTGCTCCTCTTGAGATGAACCGATTACATTAGAATATATCACATCAGACATTCATTCCAACTGCTACTTGGGTAAAAATTGAACTAGACGGTTCGTATTTTTTTACGCATAAACATAATGGCTGCCGCAAAACGTATTTCTCGTGAACTGCTTGATCTCCGTAGCGACCCGCCTGCAAATTGCTCAGCCGGCCCAACCAAAGATTCAGACATCTTTAATTGGGAAGGAATCATCTTTGGTCCGTCTGATTCTCCGTTTGCCGGAGGAGTATTCAAGGTACAGATTCAGTTTCCTGCGGATTATCCGTTTCGTCCTCCACGTGTAGTCTTTACAACGAAGATTTATCATCCAAATATCAATTCTCAGGGATTCATTTGTCTCGATATTCTCAAGCAAAACTGGTCTCCGGCCCTCACCATTTCAAAGGTTCTCCTATCAGTCCTTTCAATGCTATGTGATCCGAATCCTTCAGATCCGCTGATGCCTGATATCGCGACGCAGTACACGAGTAATCGTGCTGAATATGAAATGACTGCTCGGTCCTGGACTCAGCGATTTGCACAGGGACCTGCTGAATTGAGCAATCGCAATGAAGAAATAGTGTAGTAAGAAAATGAATTTGAGCGGTAACGTTAGAAGATCAGTATGGCTGATATGGTAGATAAGTATTCAATAATTTGGTTTGCTTTAGGAGTAGCTGTTATGGCCTTAATTTATATGGCATATCCTGCATTGTGTAGGAACGACGGCTTCACTGATTTTTTATCAAATAGTGGGTACCCCACAAGCCAGGAATGCACGATGCCCTTGACGACTCCGAAGCCAATGAATTCTGGACCAGCTGACGCAACAATCACAGATCAAAGAACACCGTACCATCTGCTAGGCGATTATATGGAGTCAGGTCCTGAGCGTCTCAGTACTCTCAAATCAGAATGTTCTTACATTACTGATACTCAGAGGTTGATTGAGAAGACTGGTTCTTACGGCCAAGTTACGAATAATTACAAGCACGAGACTCCTGATAATGGATCAGCCTGGATGCGTGAGCTTGTGCTGTCATTTTACAAGATCTAAATTTACTTTCTACGTGTTTGACGTATGTGTCTTTTATGACGTGTTCTCCTTTTTCTAGAGCCGCTTTTCCTAACTCCACCTTTCCATTCAGAAACAACTAAAACCAATCCATTTTGTTTTAGCTGTTCCTCCACTTCATCGTCTTTCATACCCAAAAATCTTCCTGATTTTCCAGATGCACTCTTTGGCCAGCCTGGAATAACGACTCCCTCTTCAGCTTCTGCCCACCAAAACGAACCTTTTTTAGAAACATTGTATTTTTTGAGATGTAAAAAATACTCTTTTCCATTTACATCTATCTTGTATCGATCTCCTTCAGTGAAGACCATCTACTCATTACGCCGAGTCTTTCTTTTACGACGCCGTGTCTGTTTGCTACGGCTACCACCGATAGGTGCTCTAAAAATAGATCCAGCAGCATTGTTATTTGTCACTTGACCATAACTAAACACAGATCCAATGCCTACATCTAATACTCGTTCATCGGCAGCAATCTCAGCCGCGTTCCAATTCCGTGCTACACGCCCACCCGCTAACGGAGAAAACTTAGAAAGTTCCTTTGCAAGTTTTTCCGCCAAGGTTTTTACAGATTCTTTGCCATTTGGCTGAAATGCCGGTAAAAGAATTTGCAATTGCGTCAAGAGTACATTTGCCTCTTTTGATCCAGGATAGAATGCATTCGATGGAAAACTCTCAATAAACATTTCAGCAAGTTTCTTATTTGCCATTCGTATTTCGTACTTTTTTACAACGATATAGCGATTTTGTATAGCATTCATCAGACCTGTATGCATCCGAGTATCATCAAAATAATAGAGTTCATCTACGTTGACTGCCGAGCCAATGCACGCTGAGATACCTGATACCGACTTTTCACGAAAGCCGTTTGGATCTTTTGGCTCAACTGCACGGCAAGGATCATCTAGAGATGCCCGGGGAGACAAGCAATGAAGCCGTCCATTTGAGTCTTTTAATAGACGATCTTGCGGCACACTATAAGGTTTTTGAATTAACGTTAACGCAAGAATATGATCAAGAACTTCCAGCAGATTTCCAATTCCGTTATTACTGTACAAAAAAAGATGCTCAACGAGCCCCTGCTGTCTTAGCGCGAGAAGCTTGGGTAAAAGTGTCAGGAAACTCGGCCTCAGAAAAGTTCCTTTCGTTTCCACTTCATTTAGAGCAAGTCTCAGATAAAAAGCATTTGTAGACTTTTCAAGAATACCCCGAGTGACTGAAGATACACTTGGTGATTTCAGAGCACGGGGTACAAGCCTATCAAGTAATAATACAAATGGAACAAGAGAATACGCTTGTGCTAAACATTCATCAAAATCAAATCCGATGACCGGTGCCATCCTTCTTACCGTAGCATCTCAAATTTAAGAAATTTGAGATGGACGGTGGAACCGCTTAAATTCATTTCTAAGGAAATGAATTTTCACGGTATCCTAGTGGGTTGATTTTTCATTAATCCAGTTTGGTTATCTGAATAGCTTTTGTTACTACAAGTACTTCATCAGCTTCAGAATCTACAATGAGACACTTTGTTTCAGCCTTCTTACGACTTGACTCGGGTAGTACAAACTCACCTCGCTTCGCTCTTTCTACATCAAGCCAGAACTCTTCCAGTTTTGGCATTAAGGACGCAAACCAAGCAGCATCCCTGTAAATAGTTGTGTGGAAATAGTCAGGTGACGTCCAGACATTGAGCTCGAGTGTCTGCTGATTGAGTTCGAGATCTGGGCGCCAGTTCAGATCGCCGAGTGGGCCATAGACATATTTACAAGGCAACCATTCTTCCTGAATTTCATTGAAACATCCGACGACCGCGACTAGACCTTTCCACTTCGTATCTTCAGATACTTTGTAGTCAGGTAATGAGCAAAGATCTAACTTCATTTCAACATATTCACAAGCTCGTACACCTGTCACTTCCATCTGGAGTTGCATCTGATAGAAGTATTCAAGTGGTAACTTCACACCAATCTTTCGTGACTTCGGACACTTAATTTCTAAAAGATGACCACCTCTCTCCTTAAATTTCTTTGATCTCAGAATTAGGCCATCAGGGCTCGCGGCGAAACGAGGATCTGTCGGATGTACAAATCGTCCACACTCGTGAATTAGTGCATCCCACTCAGATTCAAGAACAAGTTTAACGACCGGCTCAAGACAGATTCCCCAGTCAAAGGGTGTCATTGTTGCCAAGCGTGAGATATTTGTAGATCCACGTGAAGAAAGCTCAATCTTACCGGCTTTCTGTAAGGCTAGAGTCGCACGCTCACGTGGGCTACCAAAGATCTTATAGATTTCACTTGCTGTTACTCGTATCAGAAATTCAGAATACCAATTCTGTGTACGCTGTTCTGTCTGAGGTTTGCTAAGAAGAGCGTGAACCGTACCTGAATCTACAGGCTCAGTATAGGCCGGTTGAGCCCACGTTGAATAGGCTTCAACGAGACCTGAACTAATATCGCTGACGAGCTCAGATCTTATCTCCGTATCAGCATCATCTACTGGATAGATTGTCTGAACGTACCGTTTGAAATCCATCTTCCATTCATCAATTAAGTCTGTATGACTTGGCTTTGGCATTACAGTTTCCCACTCTTCAAGGCATCTAGAAAGCTCATCAAACATCAAGTGTACTTCATCAGGTACAGGTTGATAAGTTTTCATTTTTTGTGCCTTGGACTTGACTTTTTCAGCAGGCTCCATTCTCTACTAGTCTTATGCGACATCTCTTTGAGTGGCAGGAGCTTGTACTGTCGGCCCTGTTGTTGTCGCAGCAGCTGACACTTGTCGGCGCTTTTGTGTCGCAACTGGCTTCTTTTCAATGAGTGAATACTTGGTGCTTCCCGTAGCTGTCGTGTGCGCTACGAGCCCCTTAATTTCAGTAATTTGCTCCTTATCGGTATCATATGTTACTGATGCCTTACTATTCAAGATTTTACGATCAAGACCCTTAATTAAAAGTTTAAACAACAATTCCTCATCATCAGCATTTAGAGTAAGTCTAGCCTTCTCCCGCTCAACAAAATCACGGAGACGACCAATACGAAGACCACGTTCAATCTTATGCCACGGTCTATGAAGAGCATTTTCCGCATCCTGGTGAAGAAATTGGAAGGTCTTTTCGTAAAATCCAAGAGCAACTGCACCACTTACATCAAGTACTGAGTGAGACTTTCTGTAAGTTTTACCTCTTGAACTGCTATCTTGGTTCATACCTTCTATAGTATTAACGTGCGACAGCCTTAGACCTTGCTAAAAAAAGCGTGTACAGACTCTACTTCAGGTAAGGCTGTTGACTTCCAGTAGATTTCTTGGAATACCTTACACGTAGATAACTCTACCGGTACGTGTAACTGCCTCCAACAATCTTCAGATCCATTTACTGGATCAATTTCATCCCACGAAAAGAATTCTGTAAGATTTGTCTTTACAGTGTCAATTTCAACAAAATAGATACCATTCTGTTTTACAGGAGTACCTATCGCAAAAAGATCATTCTTTTTGAGTGTTGCCTTGATTTGCGCCGGTTTTAGAGCGTCATCGACCTGCCATAATGTTCGTCCACCGTCTGACAAAAAAAGATGAATATGAATCCAGTTATCATCTACAGACTTCCAGTACGGAAGTACAAACATCTTCATTTAGTCTGTATAACCAGTTTAGATGTCGGTGATTATCCCGGTAAGAAAAATAGACCCTACACCTTTACCTCAATTTGCCATACGTTCTCGTCGTGAACCATCAAGTCGTGATGTAGTAAACGCACGATTCACTGAGTCGTGGAATTCTGACCCTCCGGTGCTTCAGAGTTTATATCGGCCGTCTGCCCAACTGGCGTATTTAATTAATCGTAAAGGCGATACCTTTTATGATCAAAATGGAATACCTTCGCGCCAACAACAGCCGCTAACGCTTCCAGCCGCGCCATTTGATCCTAATGGAGCCAAGCTTGAAGGCAATTCCTATTTTGATCAGTATGCTCCACGATTTGATCCTCGTAACGCTATGCGTGAACTCAAATCCGTAGTCGTTGAAAGTCGCGCTGATAAAGGTATTGCAGAATCAAAACGAATTTTAACACGGAATTTTTCAGGACGATATGATACTGCTCGTTTTGCTGAAGATACCAAGTTAAATACACTAGGCAGCGTGGTACCGTGAAAATTGAAGCCATTTGATGTAGTCAAACACGTATAATGGCGACTCATTACACCAACGCTTTACCAAGTGCTACGCTTCCTGATCTTACGACGAATAGCTTCCGGATAACGGAGCCAGAAGCTGAACCTCTCCCTGTTTTGAATAAGGAAGAGGTCTGTCAACGGTTATTAGGAGGCTGCGGCAATACTGATTCAACCTGGTCTTGCGGTTGCAGAGAGTCGGTAAATGGCCTACGCTCCCAGATTGATGACACTGAAAAGATACTTCTGGTATACGTAAAGGAAGCACAGACTCAGATTCAGACTTATCATCTAGATATCTTTGTGGGAGGTCTACTTATTGGTGTACATCTACCCAAAATTGGATGGATGATGTTATCCTATGCTTCAACCTTTCCTGTTCTTATTGCGTTTCAGCATCCTGATCTATTCATTCAGCTTTACAAGAAAAAGCCTGAATATTCACTTCTTCTTGTATCAGGACTGATTGTCTGCCAAGCCTATGCGGTATATTGTCTTAGGAGCCTGTTTTAGATTAATTTCCTGTTCACTAGTATAAGAATGGCAACTCGCAAGCAAAGAACCGGCGGCAAGAAAACGCGTAAGGCTTCCAAGTGGACGAACTTCGTCAAGAAGATCTACCAGGAGATGAAGAAGAAGGACAAGAATGTCAAGCTCGGCGCGGCGATGAAGGAGGCGTCCAAGCGCAAGAGCGAGATGTAAATTAGTTCTAACGAACAAATTCACATCAAGGAGATGTAAAAAGGGTTTTCACATCAGGAAGATGTAAAACAACTACACTTATTAAAGACCAATGATCGGGCTAGCAGAATTTATAGTTCCAGCGAGCGAGGTCATCTTAGCATCCTACCCCATCTTAATTAAGTCCGTTGATACCAATCTGTGGACACAAGTTTTTGTACGAAATCTTGTCTACACCAGCATTGCCGCTTTCATTCTCGGCTTCGGCAAACAAGGCTTCTCAGATGTTTCCCTAATGAATACATCCGGTGGCGGCCTTCTGAATCTCTTTCACGTCGGTGTCAGTTACAAGGCGTTTTCAGATCTTCCCGCCGGCAACGCGATGGCTATCTTTTACGCCTATCCAATCTGGAATTTGATCGGTGCATATTTCATTTTTAATGAGCGTATTCCTTGGTATCAGATGCCTTGGATTGTTCTCGCACTTACGGGAATGTTGATGATTGCTCAGCCTAATGTCGGTACACTTTTGAACGCTGAGAAACCTCTTGGTCTACTTGCGGCAGTCTTCTCTGGTATTACCGAATCAATGATCTATTTCTTCTTCCGACTTCTCGGCAATAAAGAAACGACCTTCAGAGGAATGTTTGAATTGTACGGTGGAAGCTTTGCGTGGATGTTGCCGGTTGTGGGTCTTGCGTCTCTTTTTGCTAACGCTAACACAAGTTTACCAAAACTTGATCTATCAACCAAGTCGTGGGTCCCTATGATTCTCTTTAATGCACTTGTTGGATTTATCGGATATTCAATGCGTTTCGCCGCCATTCCCTATGTCTCCACAATGATCTTTAGTGTACTGAGTTTCTTTGGAATTGTCGCGGCATTTGTCTTTGGTTATCTTTTTGAAGGCGAAAAACCGTCTGTTCTGGCGGCTGGCGGATCTCTTGCTATTCTAATTGCCAATATAGCAATTCTAAGTCAGAGGTAGATGGCAGTAGCGGCAGCACCGGTAGTCTATAATGCTAATTTTTTTTTAGCAAAAAAAGAAATAGTCAATGGAAGGCCAATAGTTAATTATGAGTTGATTGAAAATCCTGAGTTTTTCTTAGAAGATTTTACTCGGATAAGAGATCCTAATTTTTTTGATAATTTAAAAACTGATATTTTTACGAGAGGAAAGCACTATTCTAGTAGTATTTTATATGAAAATATATTAATTCCTTTACCAAATGATCGTGACTCTGGAAGAAGACAATTTGAAGTACGAATTATTACAAATACTTCTGAAATTAATGAAGAAAATGAAAGTGCTCGAAGAATTAATTTAAATGAGTATTTTTTAAATACAAATGTTATAAGCATTGAAGAACCAATGTCAGCATTAAAAAAGAAATACAGAATTACAAATGGTCCACCTCCTTCACATCCTTTTAATGTTCCAAGCAATATCGATAACCATCTGAGATTAATTGACTTGAAAAAACACTTGATTAATTATAAGAAAATTCTCGAGCGTGTTCTCGCAAAGGAGCGTAATCTCGCAAAGCCACTAAAAGATGAAAAATTTGAAAATCTATTTACAATGAATCTAAAGAAGAGCTTTTATGAAGATCCTCTTTCAACTCTTAAAAATATTGCAAAAGTGTATCCTAATTTAGAATTAAATAAGCCTGAAGTCTATGGTTCACCTGAAGAAATTCAACGGAGAATTGATGAGATTGACAGTGATTATAATGATTATATTGCATTAAAAGCAAAGCTACAAGAAGATAAAGTAAAATTTAATGCGGTTATTAATAAAAATGGAACAAAGAAACGATTTCGTTTGGCGCCTATGGGTGGCAAACGGCGATTAAATAAAAAATCAAGACGAAATAGAAAGGAATGAAACTAACTCTAATTGGAATTGCTGGAATTTATTGTTTAATGTCAATAGCTTTATATTTTAGTACTAGAAGAGGATTTAATATGTCAAATCCCTTGAAAAAGAGTAGATTTTCTTCAAGTACAAAAAATAATTCTGAGAAACAAGAACTGACATCTGAAGAAAATCTACTCTTTTTCTTTGTTTGTGGTATTTTACTTACTGATGTCTTTTTTAGAGCGATTGGTGTCAAATTTCTTGAGAAGGATTTGACTCTCTAACTTAGACTACGGGTAAAAAAAAAATTCTGAGAAACAAGAACTGACATCTGAAGAAAATCTACTCTTTTTCTTTGTTTGTGGTATTTTACTTACTGATGTCTTTTTTAGAGCGATTGGTGTGTACTAGGCATTTCAAAATAAAAAATCAAGATAAGTCAGAAAGTAATGAAGCTTCCTCAGATTGGAGATTATTTTGCGATTCCTTTTTTCCTTTGGTTAGTCATCTATTTCTACAGAAAATCAGAAAAACAAGAACTCACAGTTGAAGAAAAAGTACTCTTTCTCTTTTGTTGTGGTGGTCTACTTGCCGATCTGTCTTTTATAGTTTTTGATCTGTATTAGTCAAACTCAATCTTGATATCCACTACACGGTGACAGACAGTGTGATTCGGCGCAGTCTGGAATGTTGTCCGAACACGCTTGCTGTTAGAACCATTTGCCGTTGAGGCAATTGCTGAGCCAGTTGTTGATGTGGAAGAATCCGTGCCCGTGCGCGTTGAGCGCGACCGACTCAACTGCTTCATATGAGCATTCATCTCTGTCTCCACAACCTCCTGATTCTTCTTCAGATACTCAATGATATTCTTCTCGATAGCCCATCGGAAGAAGTTGAGTTTACCGACAGTTGTGACGAATGCCTCAACCCCAGGCAGACTGAACATTATACGCTCACGTCTACAGAAAGGATCAAACAACTTCTTACTGTACGCCTTGAGCTGACTCTTGTAGCTCATATAGACCATAAATTCCTGACCATCAAGAACATAGCCAATGTTGTGACGCTTTGCATAATTCGTCACAAACCAATCAATCAGCCGAAGACTGATTGTGGCGGTGCCCTGTAGAAGTTCAATCACTTCCTTCAGATCCTTACGACTCGAATAAAATGCTTGAAGACTCATTACAATCAGTTCCTGCTTGCAATGAATCTTGCGCCTTCTGGTTTGCGAATCAGGCGCCGTCCCCTCAATTGCGCTTTGAGGAATGAGAGTGATCGGTTCTTGTAGGACCTCCATCGTATGCTTGAGTTGATTGAGGTTTTTCTTAAGCGCCAAAATTACGTAGTGTAGATTAGAGAGGGTATGTCAAATCCTTCAGTCAGTCTACTTCCGGATAATCCATCAGCACATTTCACTGCCGTACAAGGCGGTGGATTAGGTGATCCTGCGACAGGTGGTGGAAAGACATCTAAGCCGCAGTGGAAATCATCACCTGTTTTAATTCCCGTTACACCGTCGACAGATGGATTTCGCTCGACACCGACTACGATTAAGAAGTTTCATACACTCTGGAAACGTACTCTCGGGCCGTCAGTGCCGTCAAGGCACCAACCTCGTTTTGCCGCAGCAGATCCCGTTTTTGTTATCGGTTCATTGAATGAACGCGAGACGAAAGGATATGTGGTTGCACCTTTGCGGGGTGACAAAGTGGCCGCACAAGATGTTCTCGGTTGGGCTGCCGTACAGATTCAAATGCAATCTGAAACCTATGTGATTTTTGCTGAGCCATTAACTGCTGGAGGAAGCAAGGCAGACGGTGAATGGATTCATCGTGGAATTGAGTCCTTAGCATCCAAGTATCCTGGCCACATTATTGTTGTCGGAGAACGCCAAGAGGAAAGTAGCTCAAACTTACCGGTCGTGGATGGCCTCTTTTTCTACTCCGTACCGGATTCTGAAAGACAAATTGCGTTTGGATATCTGCCAGATCCTCGTCTAGTGTTTGAGCGTCATTCGCAGGCCATTGGTTCGCTTGACATTGATACAATTCGTACATCCAAAGCAGGCCTCAAGCGAGCTGATGAATCTGAGCATATTGTGACTGTAAGTTTCCGAAAGCCTTCAACTGCTCATTCACGTGATAAGGAAATGAAAACTCAGACACTCAGAGGCAAGCAAGATCATATCTGGAGCGCACCTCCCGGCTGGGTGTCGCAGATTACCTTTGGTGATCGTGGTTTACAAGCAGGAGGTCGGCCTGATACTCCTGCTAACCCTAAGCCTCGTGCTTCTTTTTCTCCTATCCCTACTGCTGGTGCTGCTGGTGCTGTTGGTGTTGGTGCTGTTGGTGCTCCTGCTGCTACTCCTGCGAAGGTAGTCGCTACTGCTTCTGCTGCCACTCCTGCGAAGGTAGTCGCTCCTGCGCCTTCAGGAGGTACAGGTCTTGTAGATGAACCAACAGATCAGAATAAACTTCATACAGTCACACTTGGTGATAAACAGTATAAAATTAGAAAACCAGACGATGCAAAAGAGGATTGGAAGCAGTTAAAATTTACAAAGAGTGAGAATCAATTACTTGAAGATCAGCAACTTCGGTATGATAATAAAGTCTATGCATTGTTTCTTGAAGGATTAGTTCAAGAACAATGTAATACCGAGGCTTCAACCTATTTGAATCCTGCGTGTGGAGTGTTTCGGTATATAATGGCTGATCGGATGTACCAGAAGTTGAAGCAGCGCAATCTTGGTGGGGTCGTTACAGTGACTCCTGCTGGTGCTGCTCCAGCTGGAGCTGCTCCAGCTACTGCTGCTCCTGCTGCTGCTCCTGCTGCTGCTCCTGCTGCTGCTCCTGCTGCTGCTCCTGCTGCTGCTTCTGCTGCTGCTGCTTCTGCTGCTGCTGCTCCTGCTGCTGGTGCTGAAGCTGCTGCTAAGGCTGCTGGAGCTATAAGAGAAACATATTCTGATAAGAAGATATGGACAAAAACTGTCCTACAAACTGAATTATCTAAAAGAAAATTAGAAACTAGCGGAAATAAAGATGTACTTATTGCTAGGCTTATTGCAAATGATCGTTATAATAATGGAGAAATACCTATAGATTTTGATACAATGGAAGAATCTGATTTTTTAGCATTACCATATCTTGAATTACACCGTCTTTGTAATGATAACAATATAATCGTAGACAAAGATGAAGGTACTTCAGTAATGGTACAAAAATTAATGGAAAAACAGCCCCCGAAACCAAGAAAAAGAAGAGGTGGCAGTCGCAAGATTCACCTCGGCAAAGGCAAGACAACCCGTAAGAATCGTAATCAATAAATTAATCAACAAATCATTGTTTTTCATTCAAGACAAACAATGAATTGATTTAAGACTTTTTAATATAAGTTGCTTGGTTTTTGTGCACTTTTTTCTAAAAAGTGCTTTACATACGCGGGGTTTACCGAACGCGTATTTACATACGCGGTGTTTACTGCAAGCGGATGTTCTTACATACGCGGGAAGCCAACGAGGTTCGCGCCCAAACCGAAGCCAGCACCCTGGCGAGCCGTGACCGCGAGGGACGGGGTGAACGTGTCAAGGAGCGCGAACGTGGCGAAGGCGGCAACTCCGATTGTCATGATTTCACCAAAGTTGGGCTTCTTCGGGTTCAGGACGAGCACCGCGACGAACGCGACGACGAGGCCCTCAATCAGATACTTGAGCACAGCGGTTAAAACATCACCAAAGGAATAATCCATCTTCTTATACCTTCTAGGTAGAAATTATGTGGCCGGCCTGCGCTACCGTAAAAATTCATTTCTAAGGAAATGAATTTGAACGGTTCCAGCTGGCATCTCAAATTTCTAAAATTTGAGATGCTGCGCTAAGATACTTTAAGACTTTCTCTTTTCATAACGCAGAACCCAATGTCCTCTGAGAAGTCTGTAAACCCCAGCCAACCAAAAGAAACCAAAGAAGATTTTCTTGAGGAGGATCCTGAAATCCGTAGCCAGAAGTTTGTACTGCTTTCCTTCCTGAGCCCTGAGTCAGTCCTTAACAGTAAGGACCAGTTCTTCTTCGGCGAGTTTGTCAAGCAGTATGAAGTTGATTACAAGATCCGGAACCTTGAGACCTATCTCGTTTCAGTTGTCCGGGGAATCAACGATAAGTTGACCGCCGAAGCCGATCGCTTTGAGGCCGTAGGTCCGGATATGAGTGGTGCTGCGCTTCTCTGCCGTAAGGGTCGCCTCGATATGGCATCAGTACTCCAGACTTACCACAACTTCGTAAAGGAAAACGACAAGGCCATCAAGAAGACGACGATCAAGGAGGCCTACGACGACTTCTTGTTCAAGCAGCAGACCAAGCTTGAAGAGGATTTCTTTGCAAAGAATGATTTTCACACCAGTATGCGTGGCTTGAAAGTCCGGGGAGTCACTGGAACTCACGGTGAGGCTGTTGCGATGGCCAAGAAGCTCCAGCGCTCTGACGCCATTCACAATATCTTCCTCGGTGAGGTTGGCAAGTGGCTGCCGTGGGATCCTAAGCCGCACCAGGTCCAGGATCAGGAGTACGCGGAGGACCAGCTCAACCAGCTGATGAAGCGCTACAAGGACAATGAGGAGGCGCGCGACAAGTTCGTGACTGAACAGCGTAAGGACTCCGTAAAGGGTGCAAGCAAGAAGGCTGTGCTGTCCGCTGATGGTAATCCGGTATCCGGAGAGTCATCAGAAGATGGTTGGGGATCAATGTTTGGCCCGAAGGGCGATCTAGCAATGGATCGTAAGCAGGAGGCTGCGCAGAAGCCTTTTGTTACGATTGAGGCCGTAAAGTCTGATGAGGTTCCTACAGTACCTGTTAACACGCTCTCTTCATAAAGTCTAATTCAAATTCAACATTCCGATTTGATTGTACGCGGTGCCCTGATCCGGGGCGGCGATATTTACACACGAACCACCCTGGCAGAACGTACCCTCAGAACAGGGTGTGTCCTTCCTGGGACACGGAGCATTGATACCTTGGCACTGCTTCTCAGTACACGATGACATATCCTGGCCGACATTTACAGCAGCCGTGAACCCCTCAGCACAGATGCCACCTACGCACTGCTGACCAACAGGGCACTGGCCATTCGCCTGGCACGGTAGGACCGCGGCACGAGCACCTGCCGCAGGAGGCGCATAGACTGTCGGCTTCATCATCTGGACAACAACAAAGCAGAGAACTGTAACAAATAGAAAGAGACCGAGTCCTTTTCCTAACTCAAGAGCCATTCTTACTACAGTAGCATCTCAAATTTAAGAAATTTGAGATGCCAGGTGAATCCGTGAGGATTGATTTTTTTGATTATGGAGGTCAAGGATATGTAGGAATCTCATTTGGCGGTAAGACAGGTGGATTCTTAACTCTACAGAATCCATTTATACAGTCAGTTCCACCTCCACATTCGGGCAGATCAGTTCCGCAGCGTATACCAGGACCTCCTGCCATAAATCCTTCAATCGCAGCAAAACTGGATAGTCCAAGGAGAATAGCACCCACACCTACAATCAATAAAAACGCAATCCAGAGCGGTATCTTGAACATCGTGTATCTACTCAAGGCAGATATCTAGTTCTTTCGTATGATGTTGATTGCAGGCCCCTTCAACTTTACACTTGAGGCAGGATCATACTTATTGATCTCAGACTCTTCCTGGTCTCTGTAATGCTGAGCGGAGTGTGTCCAGAACTCAGGCGCACCGATACGAAAATCCCCGTGTAGCTCCGCCTTGTACCAAAAGATGATATCCTCTATTTTATTACTTTGTGTGTTGTTACTGATAACAAGACACTCGTAATTTGTTGTACACTGATCCATCACCTGACAAAAGAACTCGAAGGAAGGAAAGGCCGATCCATAATTCTCAAAGATACGACGGCGATTGCTCATATAGGGCTCACGCAGAATGAATACATAATCTACGTTTGTTCTCAAAATAGGCGGAACTCCAAGCGGGTACTGCATCGTGATCAAGAAAAAGACCTTAACCCAACGACCGTTCAAGAACAAATAGCGAATATTCAAATCACGAATCCACGTGTCGTCATATAAGCAGTCATCAAGAATCAAAAATGATCTTGGATCAATCCGGGATTGTCCTCTTTCTTGCTGCTCCTTCATAATTTTTGACATAATGAGCTTCTGCCGATTGACATAATTCTGAATGATTACAGGCGAGTATGCACCGTGAATAAAGAGCGGCGGCACCATTTTCTTGTAAAAATCGTTAGATTCCTCTGTTCCACTAATTACAGTTCCGAGCGGCAGATTCTTGTGGTGAAAAAGCAAATCCCGGACGAGAGTGGATTTTCCCGTGCGTCTGCGACCAATAAAGATGCATACGGCATCCTCAGGAGTATTCACCATACTGAATTTTTTCAATTGAAGATTCATTGCTGCTGATGCTGCCATTTGTAGTTTCTAGTGAGAGAAAGGAATTCAATGAACTTCAGTTTCACGTGCGGTTTCAAATGTTTCTGAAGATCCAGACCTCAAGTAAATGTCATCTCCCTATCCGGTTTTACAGACAATGCCTCTCCCAGATCCGACTGTCTGGGAGAAGGAGCCACCTGCATCTCTAAGGACTGCTCTTGAGACTCGCTTCAAGCCTTTACAGACAACCTACCCTGGTATGATTCGCTTCGCTCGCAGCAAACAATACAGTTCCTTTTTGCGATTTGATCATCGGTGGCATCTTGATGAGATTTACGGTAGCGTGCCTCAGCGGTCGGGACCTTTCTCAGGACGGATACAGAGCTTCATTAACAGTCAGCCCAAAGAACTAGTTGATATCTCAGGGTACTGTAAAATTACTCATCTGCTTGATGCCTATCAGATGATTCAAGGTCACTATCCTGTTGCCCAGCACCCTGCTTTGCCGGCTCCTGGACCCAAGTCTGCCAAACTCTTTAGCAAGTTACACGATCCCCACAATCAGGCCTACGTAGATGCCGTAGCGTGTTATATGTTAAGCAAATTTCGGGAATCAGGATTATCACCACATTTTTCTTTGTTTTACGGAGCCTATTTGGCAATTGCGAATCAGTACTATTACAATCTAACGGAGGAGTTCTCTGAGATTCGGTTTGAGAGTTGGTTCTGGAAGCGGCAGCAACAAGGCGTCTTTAGTTTGGTTGGATTTGAAGGCGGAGTGCCCTTGTCAAGCGATGATACATTAATGGAACCGCCGGATGATATTTCCGACTATGCCACTGAAGATTCTGATTCAGATTGTGATTCAGATTGTAAATCCCCTCGTCATAGGGCTGAGGTAAATCTTGAAACTGCTACTGAGCTACACGATATGCCATCTTCGTCTACAAACCAAGGAGCTGGATCTGAGAGTGGTAGTTTGCGATCAGTTTCACTTTCAACGCATAGCAGCAAGAGTAGCAAAAGTGATACTGAAAGTAAAAATGATAGTGAAAACGAAAACGAAAACGAAAACGATAATGATGATGAAAGCGATAGTGAAAGCATCAATAAAGAAGTTACATTCTTTGCGGCTCTCAAAGAGTTCCCCACACTCTTGATGTTTTTAGAGACAAATACCAATACAATGGATTCATTACTTGATACAGAGGATACAGCGGATCCAATTAATGAAAGTGAATGGATTGCGTGGCTATTTCAAGTCATTGCGGCTCTGTGCCAAGTTCAGAGTATTTGGTCAATGACACATAATGATTTACACAGTAATAATATCCTTTGGACACCTTGTAATGAAGAATTCTTGTATTATAAGACAAAGGATAATCGTATATGGCGTGTACCCACGTACGGAAAACTCTTTCGTATCATTGATTTTGGTCGTGCTATTTACACTCATAATGAAACACTCTGTATCAGTGACGACTATCACCACAATAATGAAGCAGGTGGCCAGTATAACTTCGGACCTATCTACAATCCTGAAGAACCTCGTGTCTATCCGAATCCTTCCTTTGACTTGTGCCGCCTGTCAGTTTCCATTATAGAGCCACTTTTCAAGGATGTGCCAGAAGATAAGGAAGGCGGGACTATTCTAAGTACAGAACACGGGCGTACACAGAATGAGACAGTATCACCTCTTTTTAATGTCTTGTGGTCGTGGCTTATTGATGAGGACGGTAAAAATGTTTTGTGGGAGACTGATACATCTGAACGGTATCCTGGCTTTGACTTATATCAAGTGATTGCAAAGAAGGTCAAGAATGCAGTACCGCGTGAGCAGCTAGACAAGGAGCCATTTACCGTATTTGAATTCAAAGGGGAGATTCCTGCAAATACTAAAGTATATCCTTTGTTTTGTTAATTTCTAGCAGTGCTTAGAGATGTTACTACAGTATAGAGCAATGAATACAGACAAGACGTGGGTCTTAGTTTTTGTAACAAATGATAACTACTTACATAAGACGTTTCAAACGATTTATGAGGTACGAACTATTGGCGAATGGAAAGATGATATTGTAATTCTAACAACAGAGGATGTTATGATTAATCCTGAAAATAATAAAATGTGTAAGTCTTTACAAGCAGAATTTCGTGTTCTCCCAGAACGAGATTTTAGTGCCGTTCTAAACTTTTGGAATGCTAAGCCTTATCACGGCCATTCACACTATATGAAAAATCGTATCTTTCAGTTTATGAAATTTTATATAATGGATATCTGGTTCAAGAAATGGGATATTGTATTTTATATGGATGCGGGAATGAAAGTTCAGGGACCGTTGAGCAGAATGAAAGCAGTCTGTATACCTTCCTATTCTCTGCTAGCTCACAGTGATTCGTATCCTGAATTTGAGAAAACACTCGAGTCCCAGTTTGAATTGACACTTGATTCGGATGTTACCGAGAAACTACTCTTGACATATCGCTTAAACTGTGATTACTTTCAGACAACTTTAATGATATTTGACACAAAAATCATTGAAGCGGGAACAGTCGACAGACTTTTTGAATTAATGAATACCTTTCCAATTACAACACGAAATGACCAGGGTATTTTTAATCTTCTGTTTGTATCTGAGCGTGGACGTTGGATACAAATTGAGATGAAAGATACTATTGGATTTTTATACGATTTTCACGAGCGACCTGGATATAAACGGAGCGATTATTTAATTATGAAGTATCCGATTGAGTTTTTGTTATGATTTAGTCTAGTATGAATTAGTAAACTCATTACCGCACGCATTGCAGTGATACGTTGCCTGTATGCGTGAAGTACAGTATGTGTTTGTAGATCCACAATTTGGACACTTCGGGCCACCACCTCTCTGCTTCTTGTGTACACGTTTCTGCTTTTTTGTCTTACGATTCTTAATTGTACGCTTCTTCATTGTACGCTCTCGTGAAGGCATTTCTATATATTGTTTAAAAATTAGGAGGACCGATCTTAACATCGGATTCTACAGATAAGGCCGCAGAGGATGCAGACGTAGCCGCCTTAGACACGGCAGATGCTGCATTTGAAACGGTACCCTGAATTTCCTGAAATGTCTCGGGAATCATAGGATAGAAGAAGCCTGTAAAGGCCGCACCAATAAGAAAATCACGACTTAACTTTTTCATATTCATTTCCTCCTTCTGTGAATAAATTGCGGCGGCGCTAATAACAGCAACAACCATTCCACCCGCTAATGCCCAGAGGAAGATTTCCATGTCCATTCTGGACATCCGAGGTAGAAAAAAAGCGTACTGTTTGACGCGCTCTAAAGAGTCTCATAATCATCTGCTCCTAGCGGCGTACTAGATCCAATCGGATTGTCCAGATCCTCAAAATCATTTAGATCTAGGTTTTCAGCTGTATCTGATACATCAAATTCCTCTTCTTGGTTTTCTTCAATCATCGGTCTAACTTCTGCCTGGCCTTCAGCACCGAACACTGTATCCATTCCCGTGAAATCTACAGATTTTTCAGTGTCAACTACAAATGTTTGATTGGTTTGATTTACCTGCGCTGCTAAGGGTAAGCCAGGGAGTTTCTCAACAATTGGGCCATTCGTGGGCGGTAGGACAACTCCAGAGATATCTTGCGTAATCTGTCCTGTGGCAACGGGTGCGGGGAGTTCAGGAATCTTGACTAACGGCACAGATACTGAATGCGCTGTATCTTGCCCAAGTGAGCTACCCGATAAATCAAGAGTGGTGCCTGATAGATCTAGACCTCCTCCTGTAGCAAAGTCATCCTTAGTATCCTCTTTGATCGGTGTGTTTGAGATCTCAACGCCATCGTCATCGTCCTCTTGTAGACTTTCGCGCAGAATAGACTTGACCGGAAGCAGATTCCGTACAGCCTGTAAGATGCCTTCTTCTAGAAAACGGCCGACCTCATTCATATTCTTCTGACGTTCTAGAGCAGGTGCAGTCTCGCTGAACAGATAGATGTTAGACCATAGGAGGCGACTACACTCAGACAAAGTACGGTGCATAAAGTGATCAGGCTTGGGCACGGTGATCTGAATGCGGCGCCGGGGCTTAGCGTGAAGACGAATTGCTGACAGAATCTTAGTATGAGCAATGAAGACCGCTGTGATGAGGTCCTCAATGTAGTCACAACTGACGGAATTTAGCAAGCCAGCTGTCTCCTTTTGGACCTTGTCAAGATTCCATTCGGGAATCTGGCTCAAGGATTCCTGAAACTCGGCGAGTGTTGACTTGCTTGTCTTTGTCTTGCGTGCCTCGTCTAGGCGATCTAGGAAGAATCGCAGAAGCACAGGCTGAAAGTTGCCGACGAGTTGTCGGGTATATTCCGATTTTGCTTCGCTGTAAATAGCGGCAGTTGTATCCTGAATTTCCATCTAGAGTACTATTGTCGCGAATAAATTGTTAGGAGGTGTATCTACGCAACAAGTGCGGCTGCGTATACGCAATGCAACAAGCACTTACGCAAGAAATGAGACTTGTGTACCAATATATGTAGGTGAGGCAGTGACCGCAGGAACAAGAATAACAAGACCTGATCCGTATGTTATATTCACACCACCCCATCCATAATTCGACGGTGAATAGCCAAAATTGGACATTATATTTGATCCCGTAACTTGATTGTTAAATCGCTGTGTTCCATAGACAAGACTTGTCGATAAAGTAGGCGCATTCGATGTGACACCACCCGAAGTCAAATTGCTCGTAAATCCAGATCCACCACCTGAAACTATTGAATTAGATGTGGTTGTTCCTCCAAACCATCCTCCACCTCCTGCAGTATAGGCATTACCTGCTGGTCCTCCACCCGTACCGTACCACTGACCTGCATTCGATAGACCTGTACCTCCTGCCGTTTGTGTTGCTGCTGTAATTCCAGGATATGTCGCATTACTGAAAATATTAAAAGGCAATCCTCCGTTGGATCCACCTCCAGATCCTCCAGCAAGTTGAGTGTCATTACCTGTACCCCCTCCACCACCAGCAACTGCAATAACTGTTGTTGTATTCAAAGTTGTTGTAGAAAACAGCGCAGAGAATCCACCTCCATAGGCATTGCCACCTCCACCAGTAGCTATAACATTTCCCCCTCCAAGAGCACCTACCACAACGGTTAACACAGTTCCTGGGGCACACGCGTAATATCCTGTCGTAAATCCACCTGCGCCAGCTGCACCATATGAATTCACTGTATTTGCAGTTGAACCTCCACACCCCCAAATATAGCAGAAGACACCCGAAACAGATAAGCCGCCTGCCGTTGCTGGAACTGTATATGTGTTTGATCCAGTCGCTGTAAAACCAGTAGAAATATAAGGACTCGGTGAAAAGGATGCAACTGTATTCAAAGTATAGCTGCTATTAAGAATACCAATCTGTAGATTACACGAATTTGCTCCAATCGCTAATGGAATATTCAGAGGTGTATAAGGTGTTAGACCATTTGATCCAAGTGAAAAGCCATCCCAACTCACTGCATTTCTGTTAGATCCAGAATGTGTATAGCGAACTCTTCCTACATCACCTACTGCAAGACTTACACCATCCAAGTACACAGTATAATCAAAGACAAATCCTGTATTAAATCCTGTGGATGTACTCAAATTAAAAAAGACACTCAGAATTCCACTTTTTCCTTTAACAGCCGAAGCAAGTGAAATCTGTGAAAGGTAAGTTACACTTGTATTCGAGGCGGCAACTGCATTTGCAATGATTGCCTGACTGTAGGATGCAATTGAAATATTAGAAAGTGATGTTCCAGATGGTGTAGGCCCTGTTACTCCAAGTATTCCTACAACACCAGTAGCGCCAATTGATCCTGCGCTCCCTGTAGCACCTGTTGCTCCAGTAGCTCCTTGACTACCTTGAACACCTTGAAGACCAACTGGTCCTGTAACACCCGGTGTACTCATCTAGTTTACATAAACATTGTTGCCTGTGTTCCAACATAAACTGGATTCGTTCCTACAGCTGGAACAATAATTACAAGACCACCTCCAAATAAGTTATTCACACCTCCATAAGCAAATGTAGCCGGTGAATAACCAAAATTAGACATAGTTGTTGTAAAAACAGTCCGATTTGATGTATTCTGTGATAAGTAGGTAATACTAGTTCGAAGTGTACTTGCTTGATATGTTGCTCCAACAGCTGTGAAATTACTTGTAAATCCAGATCCGCCTCCTGATATATATGTATCACTTGTTGTATTACCACCATACCATCCACCGCCGCCGGCTGTGCCCGCATTTCCACGACCCCCTGTCTGATTTTGACCATACCACTGACCCGCATTACACATACCTGTCGCTGGCGTATTTTGTCCTGGTGCTGTTATACCTGACCAGGCTGAATTACTATTTATGGACCAAGGAACACCTCCGTTTGATCCACCCCCCGCACCTCCTCCACCAAAACTTACGTTTCCAGTTCCTCCACCACCTCCTGCGACTGCAATGACGGTTGAGGCATTGAGAATATTACTAGTAAAAATCCCTGAAAACCCACCACCACAGCTATAACCTCCTGCTCCAAATTGAAGAGGTACTGGACTAAATGCCGAATTTGCTCCTATTGTTCCAACAACCACTGTCAGAGTTGTTCCAGTAGGACAGGCATAAAACCCTGTTGTGTATCCACCAGGACCTGCTGCACCATTTGAATTGACTGTATTTGTAGTTGTACCTCCAGATCCCCACATATGTGCATAGATTCCCACTACATTTGAGCCTCCTGCCGTTGTAGGAACGGTATACGAATTTGATCCATATAGTATAAAGCCAGTACTGACCGTAGCACTTGGTGCAATTGACGCAACTGTATTTAGAGCAGCACTACTGTTTTTGATTCCAATTTGTAAATTACAGGAGTTTGCGTTCACTGTTATAGGAATTGTTATAGGTGTAAAGGATGTCATTCCATTGGATCCAAGAGAAAAGCCACCCCAACTAACAGCATTACCACTATTTACTGTCTGGACGTATCGAGAGGTTGTTGTATCACCTGTACCAAGACCTACTCCATCAAGATACAGTCCATAATCAAAAAACTGAGTAGTAGAAAATCCATTGAGTGTGCTCAGATTAAAAAAGACAGACAGAGTTCCTGATTTTCCTTTTGTTGCTGATGGGAGAGCTAGTTGTGAAATATAGCTAACTGTTGCATTTGCGGCTGCAATTGTATTCGCAATAACAGATTGATTAAAAGAGGAAATTGTTGTAAATGAAAAGCCAGCGGTTGCTCCAGCAGGCCCTGTTGCGCCTTGAATTCCTGCTACACCTTGACCTCCTGCTGCACCTGGATTGCCTGCTAGGCCCGTTGCTCCTGTCGCACCCTGGGATCCTAGTACTCCTTGATAGCCTTGAACACCGGTTGGCCCTGCGCTCATCTATTATTGAGCAAGTATCCAAGCAGACAAAATCCACGGACTCGTTCCCAACGTACAGCGTTTGAGCGCCTCACGCTCAAACTCTGTTCCTGTAGCAACTTGCTTTAACATCTGAAAAGGATCAGCGCCTTGTAGGCGAGCCTCTCGTAACTCTGCAAGAGTTGTCGGTGTCTTTACCGTAGGCACAGGTGGATCATCAGGTAGACCCCACTCCTTTGCTAACTCTCGTTGCCGCCAACTCGGCGTCGGGGCCGGTGGCAGCCGTTTCAGAATACACCGAGACTGTATCGGCTCTGCCATACACTCCAGGCGTCGAACTTCCAAAGCACACGTCATATGTGCTGACGCAGTCTCCAGAATACGCCGTAAAAATGCCTGCGCATCAAGAGTGATATCATCTGCGCCTTCCAACCAAACCCACGTCGGCTCTCGTGTTCTTACAAGGCCGTGTAACAACTCTCGCCCCTGACGAAGAGCACGGTCATCGCGGCAATTCCAACGAAACAGTGTATGTCCCGCAGCGGCAGCAGCTTGTTTGATCCATCTGGATTTACCACATCCAGGTGGGCCTACAATTAAATAACTCTTTCCTCTCTGTGTATCCATTCTATGAATTTGTAGTGGGGTTTTTTAGGTCGGCTACAGATCTAATACTCATCAAACTTGCTGTATTTTCCGCTGCCCGCTGATGTCTTAGAAGGATTGGGAAAGCCACCCTGCGCTTCAACTTCAGCCAAAAGATTTGAATCGTGAATTGCGTTTCTCCGTAGAGACATATTGAGCGGGTTGTTCTCGAGCGACTCAATGATCGCCGGCATATTACGCTCCTTGCTGACGTCCAGCTTGAGCGGCAAGCGGTACTTAACACGACCCAGATCACCAGCGCCTGTCGTCAATCCTGTAACCCGATTGACAGCCAGAGCGCGGTCATTGACATCATCTACCGTAAGTCTCTTGGTCGTTTGGTGAATGTCACCCTGGAACACCGCAATATTGCCATTGCCAGCAATCGGCTTACGGAGTTTGGAGACTGTCTGCTTGGACTCGTTGCGGCGCATATTGAACGCGGCCTCGTGGCTCGTGAAATCCTTATTGACACTGATGGCCGGTCCAGCGATAAGCGCATTGTCAGACAACTGAGCCTTCTGCGTCGGCCGAGCAATATCCTTCGGGTCATAAACCTTCAGACGCGCCGGTCCTCCGTTCGGCCCAGCAATACCTCTGTAATCCCAGTCGACCGTTGTCTCCTTGACCGTTGTGCGAGCAACATCTGACGGATCCCAGGTCGTAATGGCCGGCGCACCGCCCGCATAGCCAACCGGTGTGCCCGTCTGGCGGATATTGCCAACCATCTCGTTACGACGTGTCGGCCGTGCACTATCCTCATAGTGCACTGACACCTGGCCCGTATCAGCCGGTGATAAGTTAAGCCCCATTGTCCGATCCTGTGTGCCATTACGTTCGTTAGGCCGGATTTCAATGGATGACGCACCATAGTCATCACGAGGTCCAGCACCATAGTCAGATCCATCCGCATTACGGAAACCCGCACCTCCGTGCTGCTGGGTCATCGGAGTTCTGTAGGCACCTGCCACGTATGACTGGAAGCCTTCCTGCGATGCGGGTGTGCCAATGGCCTCCGCACTCGTATCCGTACGTGTTGTGTACTTCAAGACCTGAATAGGTCGTGTTGTCTCCTTCGTATACTCAGCTGTCGCAATACCGTTACGCTCACCGGTCTCGTTCAAGAAGAACGTATCAGGCTTGTACTTACGAACTTCTCCTGAATCTAGAGCCGCAGCACCGATAAAGTGCGCACCAGGCACGACCGGCTGGCTATAGGTTACCTTCGGCTTATCCGCTGTACGCAGCTTATTAGTCGTCGGCATCGCCTTCTTCATAATTTCATTAATCTCCAGCTGCTGGAAGCCGCCCTTGCCTGTTATACCGAACTTCTCACCGACACCTGCACCCACGCGAGTCGGTTCAAACGGCTTTTCGTTATTACGTCTAGACGGATCTACGATGCGGCTTCGCACGAAATCAGCATTGGCCTCATTACCAAACGGCTGACCAAAGGGCTGGGCATAATTGAACATCGGGCTAATTTCCTGTTTCTGAATCTGTGTGGTACCAGCGCCTGTAAAGGTATCAAGACGGCTGGTATTGACTGACGGCGCCATATTTTGCTTGACGCTGCCTCCATAGAAAGGCTGCATATTGTTGTGCCTGAACTGGTCAGCATTGATTGTCTGGCCACTCAGACCACTTGTAATCTGGTTACCGTTGATATATGCACTTGTCTGCTCTACGCCACTGCTGACCATCGCAACTTGCGCCAAGTTTGCATCTGAAGGCTCAGGCATCGGCAGGCCACCTGCCATTCCACCTGTTGGGTTTCTTAAAGGAGGCATACCTGTGCTGTATTGAATCGGTCCACCGTATTGAGGGCCGGGATTCGGCTCAGACGGATACATCTGACCATTTGGTGTCTGGTACATCAGATCAAGCTGAGTTCCAGCGATGGCTGTATTCGCAGCGGCTTTCTGTGCGACTGAACCAAGAGCGGCCGAACGCCGTGTTGCTCCATTTTGTATAATTGTCTGAATCTGAGATTTAATAGATGAGACACCGCTACTGGATCCCTGGGCAGCCAGAACATTCAGTCTATCATTTAGATCTTTCATAGTTGCTGCTTCAGTCTGTGTTAGATACTTCTGGATTCCAAGTGTGTAGTACTCAGACGGTATGGGTACCGCAGGATCTGAAGGCGGAAATTTCTGAGGCAGAATTCCAACACCTAGAGTGCGAAACCCTTCGCGTTTATCTGAAATGGGTGCGTTAGGCGCAGGTCCTCTCTTATTCGGCGCCGCTAATTGTGAAACGGCTGCGCCGAGTGCTACTAATCCTGCGAGTGCGGCGATTTCCATACTACTATTCTGACGATATGAATCTAATTTCCAATAACAACGATATGGGGAATTGAGATTTAGTAAGGGTCTAATAAGCCGGACTGATAGATGTCTGTATACGTTTATAGCACGACTGCTTAGTCCAATTATCCTTAGACTGATCGCGAGACGGAATTAAGAAATCAAAAGGTGTCTCATAACTCTTCTGGGCATCGTGCGGTAGATCAATAAAACGATTAAATCCTGTTGCTCTCAGAGTACACGGAGGATTGTAGAGGCGCTGGTACGTGATGCCGAGTGTCAGATCTGGAGCCGCAACAAGAGGTTTCGCATTAATCTTGTTCTTTTCAGGATTGTAAGAAATATCATTACACTTTACACGTGTGCCGAGACGATTAATATTCTTCAGATCAGATTCCACATCAGTCTTCCACTGACCTTGCGGCCACGAGGCACCTGACATCTGTAGACGAATCGACGGTTCTGCCGGAAAGCCAATCGGGCAATTATGCTCAGGCTTTTCCAAGTAATACCGAACACTGTACGATGTAATTCTCATATCATCTTGTTGGTGGAAATTATCAAACTTTGATCGTGTACAGGACATTTCCTACTAACGTGGCATCTCAAATTAGTATTTTTCAGGACGGGCACACTGTGTTACACTCATCGGAATCGGCGCAAATGTCGCCGTGTAAGGCCACATCTGCATAGGCGGCAAGTGACGCTGTCTAACATCAATCTTAACAGACCCCTTGACTGACTTGCGAACAATTGTTTCTTGTTGGGATGGCGGAGGCTGATACTCACGAGCAGGGCAGTACGTGAGCGGAATATTCAAGCGACGAAGATCTGACTCGACATCGACCATTGAGCCCTTGACCAAACTCACGTCATTTCCGCCGACGAGGCCAAGTTGGTGCCGGGCTGCCTTCTCGTGAACATAGGCAAAAGGTGTCTCGACATACGTTTGAGGATTTTCCTTTTTCTCAAACGGGTGTTGTAAGGTTTGAAATTGAGAGTCCATCTTGTTCTGCTAGTCTAGCAGTTAATATCGCGCATATAGGCACGGCTGGGAATTCCTCCACGAACCCAACCAGGCGCAGCAACTTCAGGGATCAGATTTTTCGGGTTCTGGATATTGTCTGATAGAGACTTCACCATCGGGGTATACTGTCCCTTAAACTCCTGCTCCGTAACAGTGCCACACTCCTTGAGCTGCTTTACTTGCTCGGAGTGCTGTAAAGCGCTTTCAACATCAGGATTTCCACGGCCACCACCCATATAAGGAACCGTCAAGAAAGGACGAGCCTGGGACCGAATCTGGCACCGGTTGCTCTTGAATGAAGGTTCATTGCGCAGCATTGAATCAGCATCAACCTGTGCATTATTCAGACCATATCCATCACGCGGGTAAATAAGGAGCTGTTCGGCAGCAAGCGGATTTACACGACGCGCATCCGGAACAAGGTAAGTAGTCGTGTACTTCCCAGGGCCAACGGACTGGCTATAGTATTGTTGGATTCCACAGAGATCGTCACGAGTCTTTGTCAGGCGGTTGATATCCATCTGATTACTTCTAACTAAATCTTTCAGAAAAACCTTTAGAGAATATAGATATGAAAGAAAAGCAGGCTGCTCGATTTTGTAAATGTATTAAGAGTGTTAGAAAAACGATTAAACTTCGACCGGGGCAGCCAAAAACGAAGGATGCTAAGGAAAGTGCTGCAATCGCCATTTGTGTAAAGTCGATCTTACAGACAAGAGGTCGTACATTGAAAAAGTTCAAGTGCCGGGGTAAGGCAAAGCTTACGACACAAGAGCCTATCGAATAGATGCTATGTAAACCAGAAAAACTATAAAGTAAGTAGAATGCCAAGGAATTCAAAGTCTACTGTTCGCTCATTTCACGCAAGTACGCCAACTATTTTTGAAAAGAAGAATGGATTTACAAATTCAGCTCCAGTAGCTGCTGGATCTGTTGGATCTGTTGGACCTCCATCATTTGGCCAAGTAATGAAGGAAGGCTTTGCCTTTGGTGTAGGTTCATCCATTGCGAGAACAATGATTGACTCAGCGATTTCACGAATGAGTTCTCAGGTGGAGTCTGTTGTTGTACCTCCTGTTTATGTACCTCCTGTTATTGGAATAACAAAGGAGGAAATTGCTCAATGTAAACAAAGAGCTCTTTCCAATAAATGCGATAATTTGAATGATTCCACGCGGCAAGCTTGGATTCTGTGTATGAAAGACACCAAGTTTGACGATACATTATGTGATGATAAGTTTTAATTGAGCCAAGGTATTACAGCACCTTCTGTGCCACCCACGCACGCCGCGCGACCTCCCTCCTTACACGTCTTACCAGGAATCTTATAGAGCCAGTTCTGAAAGCTATCGCGATCATTTGGAACTGTCGTTGACGGCATTGTAATAAATTGACGCTGACTTTGTGACTTACCAAAGACATCAGTCGGATCTGAAAACCACTGTACACGAAAGTATTCATCAAGAGTCTGCTTAACAATCGGCGAATCAACCGGGGCAGCCTGCGGTCTCTTCGGATTGTACTTGATTTCATCAATCAGTACGTTCATAAAAGGATTACGCGGACTCGGCATAGTCATTGAGTCATCTTCAATATCACAGTTACTTGACTGTGGTAGCGGTGGAGGTGATATCGGAGCTACACAATTGGTTGCATCGGTTAATCCATTAATCTTTGATGTAACATTCGTGTACTCCATCATATCGGGACTTCTAAATCCATCAACTGTCTGGTATTCAGGCTCTTGTATATACGGTGCTCGTATCATATCAATGATATCAGGCAGCGTGATAATTAAGCCCAAAACAAGCGAATACGTCATAGTCGTCTGTAGATCTTGGTTATAAAATGAAAACAACGTGGCAATGACGATAATGGCCAGAAATGTACGAGTCAGCGCATTAATACGCTCAGACATACACAACGGACGACCTGTCGCACGTCGCTTCCACTCTGTAATCCAAGAATCTGTCACTAGGACTTTAGGATCTGTATACCACGCGGGGGCACATACTGGCTTTGTTGTTGCCATCTATCTGCTGTAGATGTTACTTTCTTTGCTAATTATCTCTTTTTATTGGACCCCTTCTTCTTTGAATCCTTAGCATCCATCGCCAAGAGTTCAGCCGTCGCTGCAGCAGCAGCAGCTTCAGCAGCAGCCATTGATTCCTGACTTACAGGCACTGAAGGTGTCGCCGCTGTCCGACGGGCCATCTCACGTCGGAGACGCTGTTGAACCATTGAAAGTCTGGCAGACCCCTCCCGGCCAGCAGCCCGTGCCATGTCCATATCTTCAAATCCAAATGTGGATCGCATACTCTCCATCATTTCAACAAATGCAGGGTTCTCCGAAAACTCCTTCATCATTTCTTCCGCCTCCGCCACCAAGTCCTGCGGTCTGAACTGGCCCTTTTGAAACTTCTCTTGGAGACGTCCGATGATCTTCTTCATTGCGTTCTGGAGCTTCTCAGGATTCTGCATTGTTGTCTGCATCAGAATCTCAAAGGCCTGACTGGGATCGGCCTCGCAACGGCGAAGAACCTCAGGGTCCAAACCAAATTCCTCCGGTTTGAGTTCCTTGACAATCTCTTCCGCCAACTTGGCCAGCTTTCCATGTTTCAGACGATCGGGAAACGGAGGAAGGCGTTGACCTCCGGGACCAAACATCTCCGCCATCCGTTTTGCGAAGGAATCAAAATCTGCCCGACCCATCTTGGATCTCCAATCTCCCAAAAACTTGTCAGCCCATTCCTTGAACACTCCTCCACTCAGATCCATTGATCCAGGACCATCCTTCATTATAAATGAAAATGTCAGAATGCTCAGATACTTCTGAATGGCATCCTTGGTTAATTGAGAAACTCCAGACCAGAGTTCTGGTGTAATTACAACACCGGGAAGAACCATTCCAGGGCAAGCCGTAACAGGTCTATCGGGGCGTCCACCCAGTGTTAGAACATACTGCTTGTACTGGTCCCAGCGTTGAGTAGCCGTAAGTTTGAGAGCGGCATTTACGGCAACTTCGAGCTCAGGAAAGACATCTTTGAGGTCATTCGCAAACTCTTCATATTTCTTTTGAAAGATTGCCTCAATGGAAGGCGATTGCGCAGAAGCAGATGACATCTAGTCAGGATAGACAGACCTTCTTAGGTATCTTTACGCTAGACGATTTGGTTTAATCCCTTTCGCCTTTTCGCAAAGTAAGCAAAGTACCCTCAAGTATTCCCAGATTACATTCCGATTGTTATCTGAGAGTGATGGCCAATGCCTATCAAAGATCATTAGTGTCGACATCAATTCATTGAACTGCGTGCTCATCACATTTCGGGCGAGTGCAATAATCTCTTCATCTTTCCGATTCATAATCATATCGTTTGCCGGTAGATAAATATGAGTATAGAACATATCCAACATCAACTTTGGATTGGACAATTTAGCAGCCCGCATCCCTTCAAGACCCATTGAAATGTCCCGCTCTTCCGGAAAGGTTTCTGAAAGAGATTCAAAAAACCGAATGAGTTGAGTACAAAAGGGCTTCAGATAGTCCATCTACTCAGATTTACGCTACAGCGGTTTAGATCCAAACGCAAACTCAATCCTCAGCTAATGAAAAGACATAATCATTTTCACTAAAGTGCTTTTCAATTACATATCCATAACTTTCAATAAGTGCACAGACTTCATCAGTTGAGGTTCCAGCATCCTTTAATGTTTCACCAATTTCAAAAACACCTGCCTTAATTCGGTTTTCCTGTAAGAGCCTTTTTGCTCCTTCTAGCACAGTCTTTTCAGCACCTTCTACATCAATTTTAATGAAATCAATCTGCTCTATAGCGTTTTCCTCACAGTAAGAATCAAGAGTTTGACACTTGACATTAAGTTTTGTTATTACTTGATTTAGTCTATCAAACACTGGTCGTTTTACTATACTTGAAAGACCAACGCTCATACTTGGAATATAAATATCGATAAATCCGTCGCTGCTCCCAAGGCAATAGTTATTCATTACGATATGAGGATAGACTTCTTTTGTTTTAGCTGAAAGAATTGGGTGAGGTTCAAAACAATGGACATTAGAAAATGCAAAAATATCAAGAACTTTAAGAAAACTTCCGGCATTTGTTCCAACATCAAAAAAAACACTTTCGGTATTTAGACTTTGTCTAAAGTTTGTAAAATGAAAAAGTATCTTTTGTAAAATATGAAAATCAATATCATTCAATTCTTGGAAAGAGTGTTTTTCAAAACATCTTTCCATCTATTTTTGAATAGTTGAATTGGGTTTAGGCGTTATTATCTGGTTCCACGTGGCTTCGGCATTCCTACATCCCGACCTTGTGCATATGCCTCCATTTGCCGATCAAACATCTGTTCTTTCTTGGATTTCTGGCGACCCTCTTCTTGATTGCGCCCGGAATCTCCAATGTTCTGAGTCGTGCGATCTCCAACGGCGGCGTTTCCATTCAAGAAACCAAAATCCCAATTCTTGGTACTGCTATTTTCAACAGAAGCACCTGATCCATTGACTAGAGTTCCGTAAGATTCACTGAGTTTACCTCCCATTTCTGAAATATTCCAGGCTTCCACTTCTTCAGGCGGTGCTGTGGAGCTTGTTCTAGGTCCAGATCCACCACCCATTCCAGATGAGGCTGTCGGAGATCTGCTGGTATCTTTCATCTTGCGTTCGTATAACCAATTCAAAACATCGCTATTGACTTTTACAGGCTCGGGATCTCCCTTGATCAAGAGTGTCGGGACTTGTTTTAGCCAATTTGGAAGTTGGCTTTTAGGAGTTGTATCCACACAGACAAATTGGAATTCTTGCTTATACTGAGTTGTAGAGAGTTCTTTAATGAATGCTTCTGACCAATCACATTTGTTACTATAAAAACAAATGTGGGGTGGTTGACTCTGCCGGAGTGCCATTTCTAAGCGCATCGGGGGTTAAAATACACAGTTTTTAACGACGGTTACGGTTTGAACGGTTCTTGCGATTCCTGTTTGAACGGTTTCTGTTTGAGCGGTTTCTGTTTGAGCGATTTCTGTTTGAGCGATTTCTGTTTGAGCGATTTCTGTTTGAGCGATTTCTGTTTGAGCGATTTCTATTCAAGCGGTTTCTGTTTGAGCGATTTCTGTTGGTGCGGTTTATTCTGCGGCGGCCACCAGCAGCAGGCGCAGCAGCAGCATTCGCAGCAGGCGCAGCAGCAGCAGGAGCAGCACCAGCATTCGCAGCAGCAGCATTCGCAGGCGCAGCAGCAGCAGCAGCATTCGCAGGCGCAACAGCAGCAGGCGCAACCATAGAGTTCGCCGCGCTCGTAACCTTCTTTACAGCACTGTTAACTGACTTTGTAAGGGATGAAAATAGTCCGCCGAGACCAGAATTTGTATTTGCCGGAACAGGTGTTGCGTTCGCTGACATCTACCTAGAGGCTGGATTCTACGCAGACTTCCGATTTGTCTTATTCTTACGATTCTTACGATTACGATTCTTACGCGACTTCTTGTTGCGTCGGCCGCCTACCGCGTGAGGATTAGGACCATATCCATCCCAAGTAAACACTACATCCTGCTCACCTCCGTCAACAAAGAGCTTCATTCCATTAAATGCAAATTCATAATCACCTCCTGCACCTCTTACAAATTTTGCATCTGAAAATAAACGTCTTCCATTTTGGATTAATGCAGGACCTGAACCTTCTGCAGCTGTAGCAGTAAAACGATACGGTTGACCTGTTATGAGTTTCGTGGGATGAATGCCTGACATTTAGTTCTAGTTTGTAATGATAAATTTTTACGGTACATAGTTCTACGAACTTACCGCAAGCTTCAACAAAATTTGAATATAAAACCAAACATCAATACCAGTACAGATGAGTTCCGTCACCTTTGAAAATGTCAGTGCACCCTCCGATCGTAAGCTTCAGTTTACACTAACGCCTACATCCTATCCGTACGCGAATACGCTCCGTCGTGCGATAATGACACTTGTTCCTAATGTAGCCTTTCGCTCAGACCCACCCGGCATCGTCTTAGCCAATCCTGACATTAAGGTTCTTCATAATGACAGCGTTACGCAGCCAAATGAACTACTCGCTCACCGCCTAAGTCTCATTCCCATTCACGGTGCGCCTGCCGACACCTGGGACCCTGATCGTTTTGTCTTTCGTATCAAGATGGAAAATGAAGGATCTGAACCTATTGATATCTTTGCTTCAGATATCACAGTACTTGAGCGCCGCACGGCCTCTGATATGAGTGAAATTCTTGTTGAAGTACCGAATCGCACATTCTTTGTTCCGAATCCCATTACGCGTGAGACGTGCCTAATCACGTCACTGCCTGCAAAGCGGTCTGCGACTACACCCAAACTTCTTGTTGAGCTCAAGGCGACTGTAGGAAATGGTCGTGAGCACGCTCGTTTTATTCCGACCTGCCAAGCGTCTTACGGATATACACTCGATACCAATACGGAACGCAGAAACCAGTACTTTGAGAAGTGGCTTATCAGCCACAAGAATGTAGATCCTGATACACTGAAGGATGATGAGCAGCGCCGCACAGAACTTGATAGGGAATTTAAGAGTATGGAGATTCAGCGAATCTTCAAACAAAATGAGAAGGGTGAGCCTAATTCCTTTGATTTCCAGATTGAGACACTCGGTACGATTCCGACTCGCTCAATCCTTGAGCAGGCTCTTGTAGGCATTCAGAAGATCTGTGAGCCGTTTATGGGGCTTGATCAAGGTGATCTGCCTGAGACAGTTCGCATTGAGCAGTGTGATTCGCAGCTACAGGGCTTTGATATTGTCTTTACAGGTCACGATCACACTCTAGGTAATCTCCTACAGACTTGGCTATCGGATAATCTTGTAGACGGTGATGAATCCTTGAAGCCGAGAATTCAGACAGCCGGTTATTACATTCGTCATCCGCTGAAGGATGAAATGACGATTCGCATTGGCTTGCTCGATTCAAAGGATAATCAGATGACAGTGCGTGCTGCGATTGCTGCGGCTGCAAAGGGGTGCCACGCGATGTTTGGTGACTGGAAGCGTACCTTTACAGGTGAGGCACGGCCGGCTTCTGCATCATCGCTAGGAGCACAGGCTAGTGCAGCAAACCTTGCTGCTGGAACGGGTGCTAAGCGTACATTGAAGTTGAAGAGGTCTGTGACTACGCAACCTACATCTGGTACTGCTGCCAAGTAAGACTTAGATTCCGTAAATTGAACTAAGCATTTTTAAATGAACTAACCATTTGTTCCACGGAAGAATAGTCAAACCGGTCAAACGAATGGCAGTTTCAATGTGCGGCTTGAGAACTTGTAATGTTCCTTTAATTGATAAACGTCCATAGGTGGCAGCGAGAAGCGACTTGTCGAACGATGGTTTATCAGTACGAGCATTTACATTTTCGTGAAAATCATAAACCCACGTTGTTAGCCACGAGTAGTAGTCACTATAAGCGACATTCTTAAGATCTGTTATAGGTCTAACAAGTAACCATTCTTCACAATGCTGACGACACATTGGACACGGAATCATCTTGGGTAAAAGTTGAATCAGTGAGATCCATTGTCTTTTTTCATCTTCTTGATAGAGAGGTGTAACAGCCCGACCTCCTCGTTCAGCTAGTATATGCATAATTGACCAGAGAGGAGGCCCCCAGTGGTCGGACTCAGGATAATCTGGTTCTGGTTTTTGACAGGAGCAAGGCATCCTTCTGTATGGAAGAAGTATGTCTTGTTTCTTTGGAAAGACGCATAAACAAATACAATTAAACTTGAAGTATATGGAAGAAAACTATTTTATTTTCTCTGAAATTGTACGCTGTGGAATTATAGGCCGTGTAGCCTATGATACCTTTCATAAATTTCACCCCACCCTCAAACTTCATATATTTGGTCGTAAGGAGGACTTTGAACATATTATTGAGCATCCCAATAATATTCTTCATGAACTTGACAACTATCCCGAAATTATTAAGGCATTTGATTCAGGACACGTAGGAACATCAATGGTTTGGGCAAAGGTAATGCTTGAAGCAAAGGAGAATTATATTATTCATTTTGATAGTGATGTTGTCTTTCGTGGAGATATGGTACAGGATGTAATTAACTATTTACAAGAGTATGACATTGTAGGAAGCCTACGTAATTATCCTAATAATCCAAATAATAGAGATGATGTTCGTCATTTGCCTGATCTGACACAGACCTATTGTTTTGGTTTTAATAAAAGTCTAAATTACATTACAGATAGTAGTCTTCTTGCTCGTTTTATTGAAAACAGTGTAGATAACAACGTAGTTACTAAGGCACGAGCTAAGTATCCTGAGTATGGATACTTGCCAACAATTGACTTCTTTGATCCTATTGCATTTAATATGATGAAGATTGGCGCGTCGATTAAAATTATTGATAAAGATGTAATTGGCGGAACAAATGATGAAGGAAAGCGGATTAATAAATATGGAATTCTCAATCGCGATATGGATTTTGGAGATAAGATTGCTCACTTTGCGTCTGTAGGAAGTGGTTTGAATTTCTTGAATATGATGAATGCGGGTAAACATATCGATGTACCCCAATGGTATGTAGACTATGCTCTTGGAAAACTTGATCTCTATATGAGGCTATTTTATGATAAAAAGATTCTTGATGATGAAAAGAATAAGACTTTTTTGGAGCTTGAGGGACCTTTGCGAAAGGCGTTTTTTGACAAGCTGGTCTAAGGCTATATATTTTTTATAGTGTATATGTTAACTGTTGATGAAATATTTCAGAAACATTCTACAATTAATATTGAGGATAAAGAAGGAGGTATTGGAAAGGTTGAAGCTACCTATTTAGTAGACTTTTTAAGAAGAGAAACACAGATTAAGACAATTTTAGAAATTGGTTTTAATGCTGCATTCTCATCTACTGTCTTTTTGTGTGCGCGACCTGATATTACAGTTATTTCTGTAGATATTGGGTATCACGAATATATAATAAAGGGAAAACAGTGGATAGACAAGGAATTTCCAGATAGACATATGTTACTAGTAGGCGATTCAGCGATGGTTCTTCCTCAGATTATGAAGCAATTTCCATTGTATAAGCCTGATATGATTTTTATTGACGGTGATCACGGTGGAGATCGTCCTAGACTTGATTTAGTAAATGCAATTGCGATTGCCCAGCCTAGTACATTTATTATTATTGATGACGTTGTTCCTTGGATGAAGGATATTCTTGGTCCGCTAAATGAATTAACAAAGAATCATAAACTCCATATTATTGATCATCAGACGTCAGATATTTGGGGGTGGGTGATATCTAAGAAGATATGCTAGACTTTATTTATCTTTTATCTAAATCAAAAGTACACATTGGATATTTAGATTTCCAATGTGTAATTTTATAATGATTTATTTGATTTATTAATTTATTAATCCACTTCAGCGAAGCGCCTTTTATAGTGGATTGTTTCGTCTTTGGTTAATTGTTTCGTCAATTAACCTCAATCCACTTCCTCAACCTTCGGCCCGCTTTCAGTAGGTACAAACGGTGGCACCTTGTCGGCTCCATCAGGGCCAGCATCAGATCCATACAGCTTCATAAACAGAGGACCGAGCTCAGCCTCTGCCTTCTTCTTCTGATCATCAAACTCCTCCTTCTCAGTTGAGTTCGACTCGTGATCATCTAGCCACGCCAGATGTGTCTTGATCGTAGACAGAGCCTGCTCGACTGCATCAGCACCGAGCTTGTCCTTAACCTTGTCTTCATTGAGGGAGTTACGAGCATTGTATAGGTACGTCTCCAGACCATTGTGCGCCTCTACACGCTCCATCTTCCGCTTATCCTCAGTCTCAAAGTTCATCGCCTCAGATACCATCCGCTCAATATCATCCTTGCTGAGGCGACCCTTGTCATTCGTAATCGTAATCTTATTGCTCTTACCAGTGGACTTCTCAGCCGCAGTTACATTGAGGATACCATTCGCATCCACATCGAAGGAGACCTCAATCTGCGGAACACCACGAGCCATCGGCGGAATTCCATCAAGCTGGAACTTGCCCAGATTATTCGCATCGCGCGTGAACTGGCGCTCACCCTCAAACACCTGAATCAGAACACCAGGCTGATTGTCCGCATACGTGCTAAACGTCTGCGTCTTCTTGGTCGGAATCGCCGTATTACGGTTAATAATCTTCGTCATCACACCACCCGCTGTCTCCAAACCCAGAGATAGAGGGATTACGTCAACAAGTAGAATGTCAGTGGTGCGATCGTGGCTGCCCTTCGGAGCTGTCAGAATGTGAGCCTGTACTGCCGCACCATATGCTACAGCCTCATCAGGATTTACACTGTCATTCAGCTTCTTGCCATTGAAGTAGCTCGTCAGCATATCACGCACCTTGGGGATACGCGAGGAACCACCTACCATTACAATTTCATTGATCTGTTCCTTGCTCATCTTAGCATCCTTGAGCAGCGAGTCCAGGGGCGCAATACAGCGCTTGAAGAACGGCTCACACAGCGCCTCAAACTTAGCACGCGTCAGAGCGATATTAAAGTCGTTGCCTTCTGCAAGACTATCGAGCTCAATCGTCGCCTGCGTGGCTGAGGATAGAGTACGCTTGGCACGCTCGCAGACCGTACGCAGACGACGCATAGCACGCGCATTACTGCTGATATCAATCTTTGTCTTCTTTCTGAACTCGGCAACACACCAGTCGACAATCGAGTTGTCAAAGTCCTCACCACCGAGGTGCGTATCACCCGCCGTCGCCTTGACCTCAAATACACCATCATCCAGTGTCAGAACACTTAGATCGTGCGTGCCACCGCCACAGTCAAAGATGAGGATATTCTGCTCACCCTTACTCTTCTTATCAAGACCATACGCGAGCGCAGCCGCCGTCGGCTCATTAATAATACGGAGAACATTGAGACCTGCGATCACACCGGCATCCTTCGTCGCCTGACGCTGCGAGTCATTGAAATACGCCGGTACCGTAATGACCGCATCCGTAACCGTCTCACCAAGAAACGCCTCAGCCGTCGCCTTCATTTTCTGTAGAACCATTGCTGAGATCTCTTCTGCTGAGAACGTCTTGCGCTCACCCTTGACATCCACCTCAATGAGCGGCTTACCGAGAGAACCCTCCTTGACTGTAAACGGCCAGTGAATACGGTCCTTCGCGACCGTCGGATCTGTATACTTGCGGCCGATCAGACGCTTAGCATCGAAGATGGTATTTACAGGATTTGCTGCAGCCTGTCCCTTGGCCGCATCACCGATCAGGCGCTCATCCGCAGTGAACGCCACGTAGGAGGGAGTTGTGCGATTTCCCTGATCGTTCGCAATAATCTCAACACGGTCATTCTGCCACACACCAACACACGAATACGTAGTTCCAAGGTCAATACCAATAGCAGTCGGCATCTTCTACAGCATATAGAGTTGAAAGAGTTTAGGCCTTTATTGAAGAAAAAAATTAGGCTGCTTCTGTCGATATCGGAGCTTTGGAAGCCGCAGATTTAGTTGGCTGTGCATCATTGAATTCTATTCGCTTTTGAACATACGCAGAAACATATCCATCATAGCTACCAATTGTTAATATGTTATACATTTTAGTTGCAATTAAAATTGTTCCAGTTGCAAAGAGTGTTGGTCCTTTGTCATTTGAATACTCAGTCATAATAACATATCCACTTAGCACGGTATTAATAAAAATAACTAAAATTGTAAATCTAACAGCACGTTGATAGAGCCGATCTAATGAGTGGATTACTTCCTGTCGTTCGATCGTTAATTTAGTAAAGGCGGCTTTTACTGTTGTCGAATCAGAAGGTATCATTGGATTTACACGCAGATATTCATTTAATTTATACTCTCGTTTGATTTCAACTGCGTACAGAACCATAAAGGTCAGCAGAGCAACCAAATTAAATCCGCAGTTCACACGATAGATAGTACTTCCGTTTTCAAAATTTTGTTGCGGTAGGCAAGCACGGCCATCACAGACTCCAGGAACAAAAATAACCAGCAGTGTTCCATTAAAAATGCGATAGGCTTCGATCAGAATTGAAATAGGTCCGACTAGTTTTAATACGAGATCCTTTAACATCTACTTTTACACTGCAAATTTATTTTCTACCATCATACTAGAAATGGCCCCTGCAGATCTTCCGTTTAATCGTGGTTTTTTTGAAAATTTTTTTAATGAACTTCGGACCCTTAGAGCAGATGCAAATCTGGCTGGATTTGGTCGTGCTCGAGGTGGACAAGAGCATTTAGCGAAGCTGAATAATTTATCAATCGCTATTAATCGTATTCGCGGCGAACTTCGCGATCTTATTGGACCTCGTGGAGGTGAACACCCATATGTAAATGTAGACTTAGTAGCGCTTATTGATCCTCCTCCAGCAGAAATAGCTCAGGATTATATTGGGACTGCTAATAACTTAATTACAGCATTACTTGGGCAAATTAGAAAGATGGCGGCAGATCATGTAGGTGGTTATTTTTTGACGAAGCGGAAACGTACTAAATTGAATAAGAATAAATCAAGAAGGATGAATAAAAAAAAGGCACGGCGTTAGCGACGATAGTCTGAAACTGGGTCTAAACCCCATAAGGTCATTTACTATAAATGAATTCAAATGGATATGTAATTCCTGTAACAAAATGGAATAGAGAACCAGGAATTAGTTTTATTATTAGAGCCCGCAATGAAGAAGCTCATTTACCAAAAGCGCTTGATTCACTTAAAGGACTATTCATCCCATATGAAGTTATTCTTATTTTACATAGATGCACAGATAAATCAAAAGAAATTGCTGAACAGCGTATCGCAGAAGGTATGCCGATACAAATTCACGAGTGGGATCATCCAATCTCAAGAGCAGGATTTGAAAACTTGGCAACTCCAGGAAAACACCCATATTCTCTACAGACTTTCTACAATAAGGCATTTGCGTTATCAAATAAGATCTGGATCTTCAAGTGGGACGCTGATTTTGAGGCAACGCCTGAACTCATTCAGTTTATGAATTATAAGCTCGACCTAGAGAATCAGAATAATCACATTCGCTACCGAATACCGTGTGTCTTAGGAACCAGAGTAAATTTCGAATACTATTTATCAAATTGTCTTTTATTGTATAATAAAAATACATTTTGGGAATCGCCCGTTTGGCACGCAGATACTAAATCTGATGATATATCAGAACAAATCATTTCAGTTCCTGTAGATACTATTAAATCCTATTGGGATGAACCACCTTGGTTTCTTGAAGGGCCTGATCAAGATCCTGAAATCGCAAAAAAATGGAAGTTTTTGAATATAATCTTTGGTCAAGAAATTAAAGCAGGAGCCCGAGCTTCGTGTAGAGATATGACACATATTGAATATGAAATATATGTACAAGAGAATTATTTGGATACACACGGAATTCATTTAACTTCATAAACCTTAGTCTGTAGCACTATCTACCGCATCAGATACAGGTACATCAATAGGTGAGTGTACAGCAGCTGGGGGAGGCTTGATAGACTCCGCCGTCATCCGAATCAGATTCGGCACACCATACTCGCTCTTGAGATGCTCAATAATCCAGTCAATTACATCCGTAAGACGGAGTGTCTTTGAGGTCGGCTTGAGCTTCTCAAGATAGAGCTTGTGTAGACCAAAGACAAGCGGCTGAACAGACTTCGGCATCGCCTTGAACGCAATGCTGTGCTCCTTGTGGCAGCGGCAGTACCAAGCATAGAGTGTCTTTGTTGCACCCCTGTAGTCACTCTCAAATGTCTGGAACTCATCACTGTCCTCAGGATAGACACGCAGATACTCCTGGATGCGCTTGTTTGCACGCAAACGGAGGAATCGGCCATACGAATTGGACTCTGTGCCACGGAGATCGCGGCGAACACGGTCGTGATCCGCATTGCGGAAGCGCCAACGCTGTAGACCCGTGTGGACTACGAGACCCTGCCAATACCACGGCTTTGACTGCTTGATCTCCTCAAACTTGTCCTTCAGATCAGTCCACGACTTGACAACGAGGTTTGTGCTATAACTCTTAGGGCACCAGGCAGCAGGCAGATTGTTCGTGGTAAAGTTCACACGACCATCGTCCATTACTGAGCCACGGTAGATCGTCCAAAGATTCGCCTGATCTACTGCCCGCACTACGCGGTGCTCAGGATGGGCAAGAACAAGACTGATGAAGGTCGACTTGACACCGGCCTGTCCATTAGGATCGCACATCATTGTCTCAAGATCGGCCAGTGTCGCATTCTTGGCTGCAAGTGCCTCATCAAAGAGAGCACGGAAACTCTTGTCGCTGTAGAAGGTTCCATCCGCATCCAAACGGCTGCGCGTTGTTACGTGCGTTGTAGGATCACCGCGGTAACGGAAGAGATTGATCATCACACCCTCAACAAAGTCCTCCAGACGCAGGGGCTTCTCGTTAGGAATCTTCTGATCACGGCGAGCCGCAAAGGGTGCTACGCAGCAGGGAAGATTCAAGCGAGTATCCCAGACAACTGAACGGCAGAGCTGCGCAACCTCACTCATCGTGTTAGACTCTTCATGTACACTGTCCTTCTTACTCTCTGTCTGCGATCCCTTATCCATCTTCAGAATTACATATGGACTATTCTCAAACTCGATAATCTCTAGAGTTGGCTCCTGTGTAAGAAGCCACGCCTTGAGATCCGACCACTGAGGGTGCTTGCCAACCCACTCAGCAAAAGACTGCAGTGTAGATACAGAAGAAGTATCCATTGTAAATATATACCTGCTAAAATAAACGCGAGTAATTCAATTTTTGTTTAAAAGGCACCGTTAGAATGGCAGAAGCCCCTTCAGAACTAAACAAACCCCAAAATGAAAAAAATAACTCTGCTGTTTTGCCTTCGCCGCCAATAGCATCAGTAGAAGATGAACTTGTAAATCAAGAGCCTATAATTGAACTTGGAGATCGTATTCGTCTAAACAGTTCTACTGCTGCTGGTCTTGTGGGAACAGTTATCTACAGATCTCAAGATTTACTTGGAATTCGGCCTGATGGTGTTGTAGATACATCTCGTGAATTTGTATTGACTGACGAAGGGTTTGATCCCGAACTCGGTATTGAATCTGTAGATATTCTTCATAAGCGAAAGAAGCCTAGTTTCATTGAGATCTTTAACTTACGAAAGGATCAGAATCTCTACACCTACGATGAATCTGGTAAACCCTATCGCGTCTATACAATCAAGGATCTTGATCTGAATCAGGATATTATTCAGGTAGAGGATACTGAATATAGCCCTGGTGAAACAATGCCGATTGATTTTCGTTTTATCGGTGTACCTCGTGATCTACCGTTTCGTGTAGTCTTTGGACGTGAGCCACCTGAGAAGCCTCAAGTCTCAAGCAGTGACAATCAAGATACAAATCAAGGCGAGAATAATGAGGCCGATGCTCCTGTAGATGATGAAGATGAAATTGAGGATTTCACTTTTTTAGACGATGAACTCGAAGAAGATCAAGCCCCGGCATTTGATGTTGAGCGCTTAATTGAGATTCCTAGCTCAGAACGTCAATATCCTGATATTGCGCAAAAGAGTGAAGCCTATGCTGATTTCCTATCTCTTCACAGTCCAGCAAAACAGCAGTTACGTGATACTCAACAAGAAACACAAATTATGGTTGAACTCTTCTTTCGTCTACGAGCCTCCATTCTTCGTCTAAGTCAAGACGGCTTTCCTGTAGGAATCAAGGTATCTAGTATTCAGACACTCGCAGAAGCTTTACAGGCAAGAATGCTGATGCTAAGTCGGTGTGTGGCTGATATTAAAAAAATCGTCTACGTTGATTCTGAAGAAGATAATGAAAAAGCCAGACATCCTAATCTTGTTATCGAACCGCTCTATGAACATATAGAAAAGGCAATAGAGTATCTGAATAATCCATCTGATATTGCCGGTTCTAAATATACTCCATTTATGAATGGATATCTGTCACGCTTTGGATCCTCTTGGCGTGAAGGTGGATCTGTACCTGTTCACGCGTTTCAGCAAGATGAAGAAGTGTTTCGTCTACAGGCAGATTCTGAGACAACTACCATTCCTGGATACTCCAGTGGATTGCCATCTGCAAAAGAGGGATATGTCACTTCAGATAATCTATCAATTGTTGATTTTTCACTTATGCGTGTACTCAAAGCGACTCGCACCAAGAATGCGATTATTCAATCAGGCGAAGAAGCCACAATCACAGCCTATATTGTCTTTCCTTACAAGTATGCCTACTGCTTATCTGTTTTACCGCAAGAAAGCTTGGCGGCAGATGTTCTCGCCGGCCTCAAACCGTACAAGAATATTGAGACAATCTGGAAGGAAACAGGTGAAATTTCAGAAATTCCGTCAACCACGCAAATGTTCCGTGTCTCAGTGGATGGAGGAACGCTTGGTAACATACCGCTGCGTGAGTACTTGAAAGCGATCAATCTGAAGGCGGAAGGAATGGGTGATATCTGGCCACTACAGATTTTACTGGGTGGAAAAGAGCGTGAGTGGACAATTGATCAACAGGAAGTTTTACACGAAATTATTACAAATACACAGAGTCTCATTTTGGCAGAAATCGTCAAGCAGCGCGAACAGTTAGCTACTCTCGTCAGCCAGCCGCCTGCGATTCAAGGTATTCAGATGATTCCTGAGTCAGCGACTCTTATTGATAAACTCGCTGGTGAACAGACAGGTTTATTATTAAAAGTTCAAAATGATATTCGCGAACTAATGCCTTCCTATGCGAATAGCGATGTTGCACTTGTAGGATTACCTCTTCGTTTCTACCCTGATTTATGTATGGCTCAGATTGCTGATCAGCCTGCTGCGCTCACAAAGGCCAAGAATGTATTTTTGCGCGATGAATATATTAAACAGATTGAAACAGATCGGCAGCTAAAAAAGAGAAAGGAATTTGCGGGTGCGCCACCGACACCGAATCGCTGTAAACACGTCAAGAATCTACTGCTCATTCGCAAGGTTAAAGATGATGCTAAGCGAATGGCACTGATGGTGAAATTCTTAATGACCTATCAAGGTGAAAAGCACGATAACTGGGTTGAGTGCGTATCGTGCGATAAGGAACTTCTATGTATGCACGAACTTCTACAGATTTACCAGTACTTGCGACCTGGTGATGTAAATGTACTCAATAAAGAAATCCATTTGAACTTTGGTGGTGGCCAGTTCCAAGGGTTCTATATCTGTAGAAACTGTGGACAGTCTATTCAAGAACTTGAATACGATAATCATCTTGAATTTGATGACAATGGAAAGCCAATGATGGGTCAATCAGAATTAGTTGATAAAGATAAAATAACACAAGAGCAGATTGAAGAAGTTCTTGGATCAATTGATACACTTGGTGATGATATGAGTACAGAATTTGATAATGAAACAAAGAAACTCATTTACAAGACGGCCAAAGAAATGTCTGAACGTCTGTTTACTCCGCTCGATAAAGAGGATTTCATACATATTGTAAATCGTGTGTTTGCTTTGATACAGCAGATTCCTAGTCGTGCCCGCTATGTCAGTTTTCAAGCAACTCAGCGTAAAGGCCGCGGAACAATGCCCGATTACGACGTATATATGAATCAGGCACTTGTCTGCGCAGTCGGTGTTCATTTACTTCTGTCCATTCAGACACATATGCCAGATCTGATTTTGCGGACGATGCCTTCAGGCTGCCGCAATCTTGGTGGTCAACCGCTGGAACAAGAAGGAGGAACTCAAGGTATTCAATGCGTAATCTCAGTAATTTCATCCTTTAATAAAGATGCTGCGCCTTGGTCTCTCACGCAGTTCCAGAAGACGAGTGATGATGGTGAACGTCAGAAACTAATTATGGGAATCTTTGAGCCGATTCTTCAAACGAGTCTACAAGATCCAACCATTCTCCAGGCGCTAAATCAGAAACGCGAATATCGTAAGAAAATCTTGGGTGCTGCTGCAGGTGAAGGTCGCCCTGATGAGAAAGTTCCTTATAATTTTTTGCCAATCCCCTATCAACAGACTCCCGAAGAATTTGTAGAAAAGATTATCATTCCTGAGGCGGCGTCAATGGGTGATCGCGTAGAACTCTGGATTCGTCAAGGAAATACCCTCGCAAAGCAAAATAAGATGCCAATGCCTATCGCCTTTAGTGAGACGTCTTGCTGCCTGTCTCCTCTTGACAACCCTGATGAATTCTGGAGAAAGCCTGAAATTCAGCAGTCGCTACCAAAGTTTGCAGCAAGAACAGGTGTACAGGCACCTCCCAAACTCACAAAGGCTGAACCTACAATGAAGCCTGCTGAACTTGTGCGGCCTCTACCTGATCCTCCTGAAGACAGTTATTACCAATTGTTTTTGAAGGTCTGCGCATCATCCGATGACGGTGATAAACACAAGGGATATACTCACGAATTTGGTCTAACACATAAGTGTATCTGGTGCGGCCTACAGTTACCGATGGAACCTGAACTTCTGACACCTGAAGTTGGACGCATTGAAGTTGAAAAGCAGGGTATTGAAATCACAAAGGAATCGTTTGATGATCTGCTTACATTTACTCACAAGGCTAACGGATTTAAGACAGTATTTTCACTTGAAGTTCCTGGACCTCTACAGACGTGGAATACACTCAAATCAATGAATCCGCCGCCAACGGATGGATGGAAAGAAATGTTAGCCAAGACAGATCTTGCTCTAAGCAAACTCGCTCCTGATGCTGAAGAAGTTGAGGTAGCCATTGCGTTAACCGATTTCTCTACATTGGCACTTGAGGTTGAAGCGGCCTGTAAGATTCGTTTACCGAAGGGGCAACACGAACTCTTAGATAAGATTGTAAATGAAGGCGCAGAAAGTATTACACGATTCTTACAATCATATGTAATTATACCGATACGTAGATTTATAGCAAAGGTATCCGCAAGTGAGTATGTAGTTCCGAAGAAATGGGGGCTCGAGCAATTCCACGCAAATGATGTTCAAACGATCTTAAAAGAGCATATGGAGTATTTGACAAAGTTTCAGAAGATTCAGACAACTCCTTGGCTCAAATCTAAACTTCAGGCGGCAGTAAGTCAAGCACGTGAGATCTTAAAACACGTTCAGCTCATTCGCCCTGTACAGATTCCTGGTGGTAAACAGACCTACGGATTCTTTTTGAAATTCTGTCTGTTTGCGCCTCTTGCTAATTTTGTAGATCCAAATATCCTACCGACCTTGCTTGAAGAAGGTGTAGAAGTACCCATTTCGCAAGTTGAAGAACAGGCACTCTTTCCCGCACGTTTCATCAGTGATATGATTAAACGATTTTTTGATGAAGGATTTCGATTTACGCCTGAGCAGATTCGCGAACTTATTGCAAAGAGAACAGTAATGGAAAATGACAATGTTATCAAGAAGATCAATGCAAAAGATCGCTCAGGAAGAGAAATAGAAAAAATGATGATGAAGGCGGGTATCGGTGAATATGCTGTAGGAGGTACATCGGCGATCTGGGGCTATAACAAGGACCAGATCAAGAAGGAAAGAGAACAGCGTATTGAAATGGGATTAATGCCGCCTGGAGAAGAGAAGGCAGACGGCCTTGGATATTACGGTCAACAAGGCGAAGGAGAAGGTTACATTGGTGATGGTGAACTTGGTGAGATCAATGGGTTTGATGAGGATAATTGATAACCTTTTTACCGTTGTTCTAAATTTCTTAAATTTAAGATGCTACGGCACTAGGTAGATGAGGCGTTTGTTGATCGCCGGCCTACTTTATTTAACAGGAATTGCGATTGTATTGGTGATAAAACCGGAGTTCATGTTTCGTGACGATGGCTCGTGGAAAGAGTTTGGAATCGGACGAGAAAATGAACATTTTACACCGTTTCCTTTTTGGCTCTTTACAATTGTCTGGGCTTTGCTAAGCTATGTACTTGTAATGTTTGTTGAAGATTCGCTCTATATTCCGAGTGACAGCATTGAAATCAAACGCAACTCTGCAACTGTCCGAAATATGAATCAGCAGAAGGCAGTACAGGAATTGGCTCCCGGATACTATATGCTAAATGAGGCATCTACGACTCGTAATGGTGTACCGAGATATGTCTATCTTGGCGCTTCTCCTGAAGGTGAGTAACTACCCCTAAAGGGGAGTAAACTCTTCTAAAGGGGAGTAAACACCCCTGAAGGAGAGTAAACTCTCCTGAAGGCGAGTAACCACCCCTGAAGGAGAGTAAACTCTCCTGAAGGCGAGTAAACACTAGCAAGTCTGTGCAAGACTATTTGAAAACGTCTGACCATACAAGGCAATCCAAAAGACATAGAAAGCGGATGATAATCCTGTTTTAGTGTCACGAGAGACAGATGGAAAGAGCCCTTCTATCGGCCAGCGAAGGCCAGGTAGAAACCAAAGGAAAACTCCCAAGCTAAAAAGTGTCCCTGGTACAATTAAAGATCGTGTAAGTTGGGGCACAATATCCACTTTCTGACAACTTAGATACTGAACAAGTGAATTTGTTGCAAGAGATGTAACATATGAAATAAATGGAAGAACAAGGAAAAACCCACCTATTTCTTGAATGAATTGAATAGGAAAGGGAAAAAAGTGCCCGTCCCATAAAAGTATAAATAATGAAAGTGTAATCGCAAAGACTATGGCGATTACAACCCGCACTGAATCATTTAGATTTGATGTAGCCATCTCTGATGATCGGATAGAACATAGTTTGGTTTAGTTCTTCGCAGACTATCAAGAGAGAGAAGATGGCCGCAACCCTTGATCGCCAATTTTTTAGAAAAGTCACCCGTCGCAGACGAACTCTTGAATTTACTGCAAATGAAGTAATTCTTCCGGCTGTTAAAGACGAGCCGGAGATACGCGTAGCTCTTCCAAATCGTAGAGAACGTACGATAGATGAAAGGATAGAAATTCTTGCCGAACGTACAGCCAATGTGACTTTGCTAGATGAAGAAATTGAAACTGAACGCAAAAAATTAGCAGAGATTGTTCGGAGGTATAAGGCAGGTCAAGCAGCTGTTTCAGAAGTTGTAATTTTGAATGAATCTGTGCGTGGCCTAATGGAACGTCGTTCGACACTTGCTAGACCTGATACTTGGATTGAAGGAGATGATACTCTCACATACAAGGATATCTTTATGAGAGAAAGAGACCTTAAAAAATTAAAGTGGGAAGTATTTATGCTGAAACGTCGCGTAGAGCCTATATCAAGCCTCTATGTGGATGTTGTTGTTCCTGTTGTCCAAGGCGCAGCTGCTCCTTCTGCCGCTCCTGCTCCTATTGCTCCTGCTGCTGCTCCTGTTGCTCCTGTTGCTCCTGCTGCTGGACAAGCACCTGCTACAGGTGCCATCATTGGTCGACGTGTGCTAAAACTCAAGAAGACTGCAACAGCTGCTTCAGCAGCTGCTTCAAAAGCTGCAGGTCTTTAATCACTGTAAAGGATATTCCTTCAATTTACCTTCATTTGCATCACAATTTACCTCTTGAACGCGATACCGATAACACGCTCCATTCGGATCTTTATAGACTAACGCATCTACAGTGGTCGGATGAGGATATTTGTAAATAACTTCGTGTGCGCCACGTCCACCAAAGGCAATGTATAGAAAACCCACTATCAGCCCAATTGAGAATGGAAGTAAGTAAAAGAAATCAAATAGACTATCCATTGTCTTTCTACAAGATAGTCAGATGATTAGCGAGGCATTACACAAACCAGTGTTTGGCATACTAGTCAGTTTTATGCTCGGTCTAGCAATTGTAATGATTGTAGCTCCTATTTGTAAGGGCACGGAGTGTATGATTGTTAAAGCACCTCCTATAAATGAAGTGGATCACACAGTGTACCATATAGCAAGTAAGTGCTATAAGTTTGAGGCGTATGGAGTTGATTGTCCACCTACTGGAGCTATTGAAGCATTCCAATCAGGTAGCAAGTAGTCTCAGGCAAAGCCTGAGACTAATAAGGCTATCTGATTGTTATGCCATGTCGTTCCGACAAGCATTCCAATCAGGCTCCATATAATCAATTTAAGGTGCGGTTCTACAGCCCATGTTTCTTTAGACTGACCAAAAAGAATGGCTAACGCGGGAACTCTCTTATCCGATCTTGACACCAAAGCACCCATTGCGGGAGATGGTGATCTAGTTAAGATGATTTACCAGGATATGCATAATCCTGGAACAGACCGTCCGGGCGCGGCGTTAGGTGGAGTTCAGCAGAGTGGAATGATGCCGCCTCCCAATCAACAAGCAACTGTACAATATCAGATGGACTCTGTACCTCAGACTGCTCACATTATCGGTGGCCAGCATCCAACCGCCGCAGATTTTGCTCAAATGCTTCAATCATCACAGCCCGGATTTGCAGCAGGAGGTAATTGGGCTGCTGCTCCTCAGCAACAGGGTAATCAAGCACAGCTGGCAGCACAGATTGAGCAAATGCAACTTAGCCAAGGTAAGCAATGGTATTCTTCAATGGCTGAGGAACTCAAGACACCGCTTCTTATTGCAATCCTCGTGTTTGTTGCTAACTTGCCTTTTCTTAGTGTACTGGTCGCTCACTATGCGCCCTGGATGCTAAAGGCATCTGGTGATATGAATGTTTATGGTCAGATCTCAAAGGCATTACTCGTTGGTACACTCTTTTGGGCTGCGAATCGTCTACTTTTACCCTTGCTCGGATCCAAATAACCTACCAAGGGTTAGATGAAGCAGGCTTCACAGTTTCTACCAGGATTAGTTCTAGGAGTCTATTTTCTGTTTCTTGTAATTTTGTACTCTAAACTATCATTTACTGCGCTATTTACATCACTTGGCCTAGGCGCAATTGTGTATTCAGGCACAGAATCAATGCTCTATGCGGCAGGAGCCGCAATTGTAGGACTTTTTGTAATGACAACCTTTGTGCCTGCATCTTTACTCAAAGGCAGTGAAGGATTCAATACAAATACGCCGCCAGCAGACGTTTCTAAGCTTGTTACATCGATGAAGAAAGAGAAAAGTGCGACTAGATCAGGACCTGATTCTGTTACTGATACAATTATGCGGAATGGATATTCACTTCCCGGCTTTGGACTCTCAGGTCCGTTTGTTGAGGGATTTGAGGACGCCAAGAAAGATGAACCGGCCCCGGCATCAAAGGAAGATGAAAAGAATGAGAAACCTGCACCTGTAAAACAGATTTCAAAAGATGCCCTTCCGCAGCCGTTCACTCTGGGTGAGATTCCTGCCCAGGTTAAGAATGGTCCGCACATTGATGCTGGATCTACGTTGATCAAGGCGATTCAGAGTTTGAATCCGGATCAGATCAATGCGATGACAAAAGATACTCAGCAACTTATTGAGACTCAGAAGAGTCTGATGGGAATGTTGGGCACGATGAAGCCGATGTTAAATGATGGCAAGCAGCTGATGGATACGTTTCAGCAGATGTTTGGCCAATAGCGAAGCTATACTTAGACGAAGTCAAGGTCAATAGCGAAGTTATACTTAGACGAAGACGAAGACGAAGACGAAGTTCAAAAATACACATCTGAAACTGTACTCTCAGATGCGTAACCACAGTAGAAGGACAATGAAGTTCCAAAAGAATATTCAAACCAATCAATCCGTTTTCTGGTTTTTAATTGCCCTAATCGGACTTCTTTTAGTCGGCATCGGATTTCTGCTGATTCGTCAACCATCCGTTGTTGTTGTAAATGCAGGCAATCAAGATCGCGAGGCAGGAATGCAGATATCAATGAATGGAGGCGGTGATGATCGCTATACACGTGCTCCGGAAGCGGAACGTGATTGGATTGCAGGTCCCGACCTAACTCGTGTTCCGAGTACTCCGTTTAACATTCCTACACAAGGTATTCCCGAATCGTATCAGTCAATGGGGTTAATTAAGACAGGGACTGGGCAAATGCTACCGCTGTACGGCCGCAGATCTATCTCTAGCCGCGACCGCTACAATTACTACACACGCACTGATACCTATAATCCTATACCAATTCCTATCACAATTAAAGGCCGTGATTGCCAAGATCAAGTTGGCTGCCCTGAACTCTATGATGGCGATTCTGTACGCATTGCTCCGACTAAGGAAGAAGGTGAAGTAACAATTTACAGAGTACGCGACATTATCCGATAGTAGAAATCAAACTCTAAATCAGAAGGATGTCATTACAGTCCTGCCAACCTGGATCTACAGTAGGATTTCCACTAAAACTGCTTCATAATTTGTTTGACTCGTGGGCTGCCGCAAGTTCGACAACTGAAGCAGCGTTAAAGCAAAATACACTTGTAAATGACATTACAGTTAATTGGGGACCTGTTCAAAGAGGAGCCCAGATTAAGGCGACTACATCAGAGTCATCGTTTACAGTCACAGGGTTTTCTGTTGCTGCTGATTCAACTACACTAACCATTGGTACTGCGCAATACCGATGTTCTGAAGTCATTTCAGTTACTAAAATTCAACACCCTACGTTTTGTAAAGATAGTGATGCATTGTACGAGTTTATCCAAGCGTTTCAGATTCAAAATAAGGCATCCAATCCTAGCAGTCCAGATATTGTTTTGATTACGCGACCTTTAGTATTTAATACTACAAAAACGGATCCATTTTGGTCAGCAATTGACGCATCTGTTTTGGCAAAAGGCAAGCCGCAATCTGTAGATTTTGATTTGAAATCACTCTATGCATATTCAAATGGAGACTTGCTGCCAATGGTAATGTATCAGACGTGCTTGCCAGCACAGCTTTTAAATTACAATGGTGAAACTGTAAAGGCGAGTATACAAATGCAGGTAAATGTAATTATGGCACCTATCTATGTTAAAGCCACAGATTCAGGTCTAGGAATCTGTAGAAATGTAAATACATATTCGCTTGTTACAACTCCTAAGAGACCGGTTGACTGTTTTCCTAATGCCTCATCAACGACTGTTTTTCAGTTTTCTACAGGACTAAATACATTTCCTAAAGATGGTAAAAATAACTTTACAATGTTATCGCCTAATTCCATACTTTCTGATCTTTCATCTGTTACTGACCGAATTACTTTAAAAATACCTAAGTCTTTACTTGGAAAATCTTTATCTGTAATAAGTAATAAAATTCCTCCTCGTTTAACTGAACTCGTTGAAGGATTTACAAGTAGCACAAGACAATATAAATGCTACAAAATAGACCCTACAAAAGACATACAAAATGGTCAGATTCTTGTTGATCCAACTACAGGCGAATCACTAAGTCAAGCGATGGCAGATCAAGAACAAGATCCAGAGATTACCGCAGCTCTCAATGGTCAGGCTCCTAAAGTCTCCGGTATTTTACCTGGTGATATTCTAAAAGTACTATCAATTATAGCTACTGTAATCTTTTCAATCTCTTTACTGGCATATTTTTGGTATATAAAACATGTATTTTTTAATCTTAAAGATCTAAATTGGGGTATTCTTCATACATTAATCTTTGGAGGATTACTTACAGGATTAGTATTCTTTAGTATATTTTTGGGTAAAAAATAATAGGATCACCCTATCGTAGTATCTAAAATTTAGTATTTTAGAAAATGAATCCTCACGGTAGGTAAGCACAATGGACTTTACACCTATACTCATCTGGATGTTCTGTGTAGGGATTGGAGCTATTTTAGTTAGTTTTCTTTTAAAACAAATAGAATCTGGAGATGTAAACGTAGACCTTACAAAAAAGGAAGGCTTTGCTAATCAACGGCCAAGCTATTCATTTACTTCGTGTCCTGCTGGCTCAACAACATATGTGACATCTAAGGGAGATACCGAATGCTGTAGTACATCTGATATTGTCAATAAACAGTGTACAAGCAGAATTATTTGTAGTTTATCACCGAGCCCACCAAATGGTGTGGATACGTGCTCTGGATGGTTTACAAAGGAATGGGCAAAGCGTTCTACTAAATTTTGTCCCTCGGCAATGCCGAATTACTTTGGACCTCTAAGTTCATCAGATTCGTCAGGTAAACGATATGAAGGATGTTCATCTAATCTTATAACAAGTGATGGATCTGCGCCTCAGAATCTAGGCGGAAACCAGTGTAAGATTTATGCGAGCAGTGAAGATGAATATGGTCGGCGGGATAGTTGTCTAAATCTGAAGGCCATTGAAACAGTCAAATGCCCAACACCTACTTCTGAGAAGTCAATTCTTGAGTCAGATAAGGGTCTGCCGGCACTTTTGGCGTGCTCATTTGTACCTCCCAATAATTCATCGCCGGTTCCAGTTGTTTGTTACGAGGCTGAACGTGCGAAACTCTATATGAAAACGAAGTTAGGCGGTAGCTGGGAAGCGAAACTCAAGGAAAAGGGCCTGGCTCTAAATTCTATGTTATCTCTCTGCGGAACTAGCAAAAACTACTACATTGATGGATCTGTTGCCGCAAAGGACGTGAGATTTTAAAAAGGCGAAAAAATTGAAGCTACGGCTTCATAGTTTGAAATAACCCCAATGAGTAGAACAAACTGAAATGACCCAGTCTACTTACCCTGGTGTTACGATGAATGATCTCAAGTGTGAACATTACAAGTCCATACGTGATATCTTTCTAGAGACGTTTGATGAGACGGAATTAAAGGGTCTTGGCCAAGCGTGGCGCAATCGGACAAAGGAAAAATGTTTAGGCGCATTTACAAAGGAAGGCGACCTTCTCGGATTTGTGATCACAACAGATCATTATGTAGATTATTTAGCGGTCCATCCGCTCTTTCAGAAGTACAAGATTGGAACTGCGATGTTACAGACGGTGTTGGCGAAATGCAGAGACGATGGAGACTATTTATATCTCGATCATCCCGTGGGCCAAACACACGTTCGCGACTGGTATATACGAAATGGGTTTTATCAGACGACTTTGAAGGGGAGGCTAGGTCTGATTTACCATAGTTATATGACGAGGTCAAGAAAGCATTTATGGAAAATCTGAATGGATCAGCAGACCATAGCAGATTGTGCGCCAACATAGACTGGAGATGTACCTATAGCAGGAACAAATACAACAAGTCCTGTTTGCGTATTTTGTCCATAAGGTGATTTATAATAAGGACTATTACATCCTCCTGGTGTTAAAGGTAATGAGGTAACACCATTTACAAAAAGTTGACCATTTGAAGCTGCTGCAGATGCAGTTAAACCAATTCCACTAGGACTTGGTGAAGCTCCTAAGGCAGTACCTACAAAGCAACTTCCACCTCCACCACCCGCATATCTACCGAGATCTATCATTCCACCACCACCATACCAACCACCTCCTCCTCCAGCAGAATATCCACTACCATTTCCTCCTTTTAGAGCAGCTCCATTACTAAAACTTCCTGCTCCACCTGCAGTTTGTGAACCTCCGCGTGCTATGTCAGTTATGGTACTTGCTCCAGACGGGAATCCTCCAAATCCTCCAATGCCTCCTCCTCCTCCACCACCTGCAATTATAATTGCATTTGATTGTACAATTCCTCCTGCATTACTTAAAAATAAACCTGAAAATCCTCCAGCGCAAAAATTTATGCTTCCAGAAGAAAATCCACCCCCACCATTTGAAAGTACACCTCCTGTAGGGTAACCAATAGCACCGCATACGTAGATTATATTTGTTCCAGGAGAACACGAGTAAAATCCACTTGCAAATCCTGCAGATCCACCTGGAGCAAAGGTGCCAGGTTGATTACCACCTGAGCCCCAGACATATGCATATATACCAACTACAGCAAATGCCCCCGCTGTTGCTGGAACTGTATATACATTGGATCCAGTTGTTACAACCGTTGTAGATACAGTAGCAGATGGCGCTACCGACGCAACGACATTGAGAGCCGCACTTGAATTTTTTATTCCAATCTGAAGATTTGATGCACTAGAACCAAGAGAAACAGGAACGGTTAGAGGACTGTAAGGCATCATTCCATTTGTTCCTAAAGAAAATCCATTCCACGAGATTGCATTTGTATTATCTGCAGTTTGTACATAACGCATTGTCGTCGTATCGCCAATGCCTATGGCCGTACCATCCACATAGAGACCATAATCGAAGTATGAATTTGCCAGAAACCCTGCCGTTGTTGACAAATTGAAGAAGACTGATAGTGTTCCACTACGACCTTTGACCGCCGACGGTATAGGTGTCTGCGAAATATAGGTTACAGATGTATTTAGGATTGAAACCGCATTCGCAATGATCGATTGATTGAAAGAAGAAATGGTAGTGTACGAGAAACTCGGCGTAGCACCAGCAGGTCCCGTCGCGCCAGGTGGCCCTATGACACCTTGACCTCCTTGTGCACCAGCATTCCCTTGTAGACCAGTCGCTCCAGTTGCTCCTTGAGATCCTTGAACTCCTTGGAGACCTTGAATCCCAGTCGGGCCAGCACTCATCTACTTATTCCCAAGATCCGCCACGGCTCGAATTCATCACCGCCTGCGCCTCACGCTGGTCCATAGGAAAGAGATCCTGTGCTTTCGCCTGACCTAGTGGTTCCGTTGTAAGGGCACGTTTTTCATCTAATCCACCGATATCGTACAAATCAACCTCATTTGTACGGTCCTTCGGCATAAAATCTTGGTAGTCGTAATCTACATCGGCTTGACCACCAGGGTTGAGCTGCTGGACTGCGTGAGGCCGTCTCGGCATTGCAAACTGCATAATTCCTTGTGTTTCGCTTGGATCTAAGTTCTTGTCATTATCTGACGCAAAAACTCCTGTAAGTTGATTCTGATGACGCTGAATGTAGAGCGCAGCGACAACGAGGAAAACCGCAATTGCGACATATTTGTCATAGGATACAGATCCCAAAATGAGCAGAACTCCAGCGAGCCGCATAGGAAGTGTATCAAGTGTGTCACCGAGTGAGTTTGCGAGAGTCGGGATCATAAGAAAAACAAAAAACAGGACTCCTAATACTGAAAGTTGTACTGGATTGACCTCCATTTCTAACTCCGACCTATGTTTGTTAGCAGCAAAACCAACGGGTATAAAATTGACTCTGGTTATTTCTTTTCTTTCTGTAATCAAGATTAATGTCAAAGGTAATGACCACTCACGGATATGCACTTCTGAAGTCTAGTTTGACATCTGAAGAGGATATAAATATTCGCAAGCAACTCACGGTAAAACCGAATACATTCTCAAAATACGGAGGTGTAGAGGCTGAAGAATTTCCAACCTATCTAGAATCTGCAACACGACTTTATCTACCCAGAATGTGGGCTCGTGAACATCTAGGCCCTGAAGAATCATCAGTGATGGTTGAAGGTGTACCTCTGCCTTCTAATCTCAAATTTACCGGCAAACCTTACGAATATCAGGAGAATATCATCAATCTATTTCTAGAAGCGGATGCGAATGGTCTGATCTGTGTGCCTTGCGGAAAAGGTAAGACATTTATGGCGATTTCAATTGCCTTTCGTTTGGGCAAGCGATTTATGGTGATTGTAGACAAGGAGTTTCTACTCGATCAGTGGGCCGGAGAGATGCGAAACTTATGTCCTGGAATTCGTATTGGCCGCTTTCAAACCGATCAAATGGAAGTTGAACCGGAGATGTATGATTGTACGATTTGTATGATTCAGACAATCGTAAAACGGCAAATTCCTGAAACGGTGTTGCGCTCGTACGGCTTCACAATCTTTGATGAATGCCACCATCTAGGAGCCAAGCACTTCAGTAAGGTTCTTAACAAAATCCAGACGAAGCATATGCTGGGATTGAGCGCAACACCGACTCGCGATGACGGCTTGACAAAAGTCTTTGAGTGGCATCTTGGCAAGCCAGTCTATTGGGAAAAGAAGCGTGAGGCAGATGAGACAGTGCGTGTTGAGATCTTAAGATATGAAAATGACGATCCAGCCTATACCAATACACCGACCAACTTTCGGGGTGAAGTCATTCTTCCACGACTTCTGACACAGATTGTAAATTGCAGAGAACGTAGTCAATTCATTGCGAATAAACTCCAGGAATTGATCAAGGAGCCAACAAGGCGTATTCTTGTGCTCAGTGAGCGCATTGGACATTTGGAAGATCTGGAGGCACTGCTAAAGTCAACAGGTGTGAAGATGGGATATTACATTGGCGGAATGAAGACGGCTGTGCGTGATCTGGCAGCGACGGAGGCTCAGATTCTCTGGGCATCATATGCGATGGCGAGTGAGGCGATGAATATTAAGACACTGAATTGCGTGGTAATGGCAAGTCCTCGCCGGAAGATTGAGCAGAGTATTGGGCGTATACTGCGTCAGCGACCGGAAGAGAGATCTCTAGCGCCTTTGATTGTCGATGTTGTCGATATTCACGGGCCGATGTGTTCCCAATCTCGTAACCGCATTCAGTTTTACAGAAAATGCGGTTATAAGGTAATTGATGGGACTGATGATTCAGACGATGACGCACCTGCGACTAAGAAGCAGGGATCAAAGAAGCGTCAAGAAGAGTTAACTGAATACGCATTCGTCGATGATTAATTACGGTTGTTGCGATTGTTACGGTTGCTACGGTTGCTACGGTTGTTACGGTTGCTACGGTTCTTGCGACTCTTGCGATTATTTTTATTCTTTCTATTTCTGCGACGTCCAGCAGTCTGGACGCACGCCCTGCTAATCAACGTATCATCCAAAGGCTTGTTGATCATTATAGGAACTCCAGTTGCAGAAATGATAGGGCTAGGGGTGCCGGCCATATAGCGAGCCGTAGAGGCCTCATACACACCCATATCAGAAGCGCCGACTAGGCCAACGCCACCACTCTGTATACGTGTGAGTACAGGAGATGCCTGAGGCGCAGCTGCAGAAGGATTCAGGGGATTTAACAGATTAGGCGTGCAACCAATCTTGTCAATCTGGGCGAACCCCGCAAGGGTACCCGCCGCAAGATTATTGGTGTAGGCTCCACCTTTTTGCGACATGCCGGGTAGACCACCTGTCGGCTGAAAGGCAATCTGACCGGGTCTCTCTGCACCCAAGCAGGCATCATAGGGCTTGTTGTCAGCTACCCAGTAGGCCTGCGGTGATATAGCGCCATAAGGGCTCCATCCAGCGCCACCACCTCCTCCATTTTGCCGGCGATTAGAGCGATTACGCTTGTTAGAGCGGTTTCGCTTGTTTGAACGATTCTTACGCGTATTTCTATTTCTATCTTTCCTGGATTTGGTCATCCTTTCTGCTGTAGGTTGTTATTTTATTGAAGGATCTGATTCATTTGATTCCAGGACCAGGGTTTACTATTATGGTCAAATGCTACCATACGCCAATGCGGTTCAAATGTGTACATAGATCCATCTATATGCGGTACAGTATGATGCTCATCCCAATAGGCAATACACGGTACACTTGAAACTTGAAGATCAATTGCGTCTAGTACTTTATCGCATTCACTTTCACACTCTTTATCCCATCCAAAAGACACTGCTGTAACTGAGTTAGGCTTTGTCTTAAGAAGTTCATTAGCATCTCCAAAAACATTGTAGAAAAGATAGATAGGTTTTTTTTTTTGAATATCTACAGTTGCAGTCGTATCTTCAACTGTAGGGGGTACTTCCACAGTCACAGGGGCTTCTACAGGAGCTTCTACAGTCACAGGGACTTCAACAGGAGCAGGCTCAACAGGAGCTTCCACAGGAGCAGGCTCAATAGGAGCTTCCACAGTCACAGGGGCTTCCACAGGGGCAGGCTCAACAGGGGCTTCCACAGTCACAGGAGCTTCTACAGTCATAGGGACTTCCACAGGGGCAGGCTCAACAGGGGCTTCCACAGGAGCAGGCTCAACAGGGGCTTCCACAGTTACAGGAGCTTCCACAGCAGCAGGCTCAACAGGGGCTTCAACAGTTACAGGAGCTTCTACAGCAGCAGGCTCAACAGGGGCTTCCACAGTTACAGGAGCTTCTACAGGAGCAGGCTCAACAGGGGCTTCAACAGTTACAGGAGCTTCCACAGTTACAGGAGCAGCAGCTTCCTGAGCGGCCTTGGCTTCAGCAGCAGATTGTGCCTCAGCAGCTAAACGTACCTCCTCAGCTAAGCGAGCCTCCTCAGCTAGTCTTGCATCTTCAGCCGCCTTGGCTTCAGCAGCAACACGAGCCTCCTCAGCTAAGCGGGCCTCCTCAGCTAGTCTTGCATCTTCAGCCGCCTTGGCTTCAGCAGCAACACGAGCCTCCTCAGCTAAGCGGGCCTCCTCAGCTAGTCTTGCATCTTCAGCCGCCTTGGCTTCAGCAACAACACGAGCCTCCTCAGCTAAGCGGGCCTCCTCAGCTAGTCTTGCATCTTCAGCCGCCTTGGCTTCAGCAGCAACACGAGCCTCCTCAGCTAAACGAGCCTCCTCAGCTAAACGAGCCTCCTCAGCAAGCCTTGCATCTTCAGCAGCCTTGGCATCAATAGCAGCTTGATCAACAGGTGGTTCAACAGGCGGTTCAACAGGCGGTTCAACAGGTGGTTCAACAGGCGGTTCAACAGGCGGTTCAACAGCTGGTTCAACAGGAGGTTCAACAGGAGGTTCAACAGGAGGCTCAGCAGGAGGCTCAGCAGGAGGCTCAACTGGCGGTTCAACGGGTGGTTCAATGGGTGCAGAAGATTCTACTGATATTACCGGTTCTATAGGTACATCAACAGGCTCAATAGGTGCTTCCGCTGGCGTTGAGTCAGACATTCTAACCTATACCCTAAAATTCATTTCCTTAGAAATGAATTTCAGCGTTATTACTGTGCTTCTCAAATTTCTTAAATTTGAGATGCTACGGTACAGTTAAATTCAAGATCTATTGATCAAGAATTTATTTGTATAAAAAAAATTTATAAAACTAATTTACGCGCCGTACCCGCACCTCCATTACCACCTCCGTTTGCAGTCGGTGTAATTGAGCTCGAATCACTCCGTGAAAACACAGTAACAGAGCCACCTCCAGAGCCACCACCAATATTAGTAGTATTCGTTCCTCCAGCAACACCGTTTGCCGAGATCGTTCCAGATCCAGACAGCGTACCCTCGCAAATGATAATGAGTGTACCTCCTGTACCCGTTCCTCCATCAAATGACGCATTAGCCGGTACAGCCAATCCACCAGGGTTACCTGCGCCTCCAGGAGCAACCGTAGTCGCTGAAAATCCAGCAGATCCAGCACCACCATTCGCAGTCGCATTTGATGTTGAGCCAGTACCAATAAGAGCACCTGATCCGGAACCTCCTGAAAAGGCCGTTCCAGTCGAACCTGTTCCAACTGTGCCCACTGAACCTGCAGCAAACGTACCGCCACCTCCGCCTCCAGACCCACCTCCAGAACCAGAAGTTCCTGATGTTTGTCCTGTCGTTGTTCTACTAGTCGCACCCGCACCACCTGTACCAGGGACAGCCGGATTAGATACAGTGCCACCACCAGAAATGGAATAGGTTCCAGATGCAATCGCAATAGTATTTGACGCAACGGTCGGTGTCATTGCACCCAACGCTGTCATTGAAATCGCTCCATTTACAGTCAAGTTGCCCGTCACGTAGATAACTGTAAAGAGCTTGCGAACCGCAGGTGCAAATGTCTGACCCGAATTAATTGTTAAATCGCCGCCGACAATGATTAGAGCGGATGAGTTATCCGCATCTCTAGTAAACCAATCATTTGCACTAAAACTTGATACAACGTTAGTTGTTGTATACATATAATCAAAAGATCCAAAGGAAAAGCCATTGATTGTTAAAGTTCCGCCAAAACCAGGACTTGTAATAGGTGGCCCTTCTGTAATAAATGCCCGCATGTAACTGAGTATATCAGCGCCGGAAGTAGGCAGATCAAAATCAGGAAACACCTTTCCATCGCCATCTGGATCAAGTTGGAATGTAATATTTCTAATAAATAAGTCCTGCTCAGCAGTTGTAACTAAAATAGATCCTAGATCGATATAATAGGTACTTGATTCAGAATTAGTTCCTCCACTACCACCTTCTGTCTTTACCCATCTCTGTAGACCGTATTGAACGGCCGTCTTTTGCATCAAATAATTTGCGTATTGTGTGCGATTTCTATTTTTTTCAATTAATTCACTTGAAGACAATGCTTTGCCGATGGGGTTCTGTGATATAATCAACGACATTCTATCTAGAGAATGGAAGTAATCGTAAAGGCTTCGAAATCCTCATTCCACTCCGCAAGAGTTAACCAAGATTTCTCCGTTGCAGACTTGGCAGCTAATAATTTACTGAGTGCTAGTGTCTGAACTGACGCGCGACCTAGATCTTTATTTGATCCGTCATTCGCCCTGAGTTCGTAGACGTCGGGCTTTCCAATGACTGGTAAACAGATCAGACACTGCTGACCCTCCTTCAAGTTTTTACTAGCAACTAGGCCAGGCTCTGGTCTACTAGCCTGCTGAATAACCTTTAAAAGACGTAACGTCGGTAGCTCAGGCATTAGACATAAATTACCGCCATTTACTTCTTGAAGGGCGATTTTTACTTCACTCAGTGAATATACCGGTACAACACGAATTTCCCACTCAAGTTGAAAATGCTTATCTGCAAACCAGATATGAGTTGCGAACTTATGAACTAGAGCTATTCTCTCACTGTACGGTTTACTTGAGCGAATCTGCTCACCATTTGCAACAATACAGTCCTCTAAGAGTAAAAGCCCCTCACTCTGGTAAATGGAAACACCAAAGACCCAGGATGCTGTAATGGCCTCACGGTCCAAGCGCATCGGCAGTACCTGAGACCGATTCGGCTGGCTCTCATTGATCACTAAAGGCCGCTGCTCGGGACCGATGATCAGGTATCCCTGGTGACCCCTGTAGGGCCGGGCAAAGGTTACATACCGATTAGATCGAAGACGACTATCATCACGATCTGAGCGGTAGGGGACTGCTGGCGCTCTAAGAACGTCAGGAAACACTTCAGGGATTCTCTGCACCCAGTTGCGTTCATTTGGATTCGGATTTAAAAAACGGATGCCTTCTTGCTGAAGTTTGGAGGTTTTGAGTGATTTCTGATGGGACATTCTATACTAGACTATGTGATGAAGGTTTAGACCATCTTGACCACAATAGCATTATTTAGATCAGCGGGAGGAAGAATAAGTGTATTCTTTTCATCACAATAGACAAGCGCCTTGTTGAATGACCCATATACATTTGTATCAAAGGATACATAGCCAGGCGGAAAGTAATTTGTTCCATTATCATTTCGTACAATCTCGGCTGAATTGAGAATCGCAAGGGTATACGATGTGATACCTGGACTCAGAATAATGCGTGTTTCTGTATGATAATTTGCGAGGAGTGGATACTTGAATGTATGCCACTCTTCATCAGCGACTTCAAATGAATCAATAATCTCCATCTCAGTCTGTTCACGATTACTGTGCCGAACATATACATATGCTCCCTCAGAACCTGTATAACACTTGATACCGACAACAAGGGGCCTCATTTCGCGCCATCCTAAGTGTCCAAATTTGCTGATCATCGTGTCTAGACCCGTCGCGAGACGAAACTCGAGATCATCCGCGTACTTTACTTTTGTTTTCACTAAAAGATATCTTGATAAGTTATCTTTTAGAGGAAGATTTTGTTTGAGAATATCAAACTCATTACGAAGAGCTGACATTATGTACACTTCATAGAAACATTTATTAATTCAATTTTTCCTAAAAATACAAAAATAAGTTTATGTTTTGTGCAAATGAAGGACGTTCCTTTTCAATTGTTAAAGGTAATTCAGTAAATTTGTAAATACCTGTCCAGTTATTCCAAATCATAAACCCTGCCTCAGAATCCTTTAGAATGGTATCTTTATACAAATCTTGATAAAATGAATTAAATTCTGAGTAGGCATAATTGCTTATGACGAAGGTAGGGTACTCGCTCTTCTTCCATTCAGATGGACTATTGAAATACGAACACGCTATATTCCATTTATCTAAACAGCGCTTTTGTAAACATCCTACAATTTTAAGATCGCATATTTCATAGGTTTGAATACATTCAGGAGCTAATATAGATAACCAAAAACATAGACCTCCATATCCACCGCCAATCTCTACAACTTGTAACTTTGTGCTAGGAAATTTTTCCTTCATATATCTTCTTATTAATAACGCGTGGTAAACATAACGGATTGTATTTGCATTCGTAAACCCATTCATTATATCTGAATAAAATAACTTCGGAGATCCAATTGAATGAAATACATTAAAAATGCTTGTATACATTCCATCCTGTACATTTTTAACAAATTCAGGAAATTCATTTAATAAAAAGTGAATATAAGTTTCACCCCAGTTATTGTCTACACCAACAATACTCACTGTAGTAGAATTACTTAGAAAATCAAACTCATCAGTTTGTCTTTCTAGCATACTTTCAATAGTATGTTCAAAAGGTGAATAATTATTATTAGCACACTTATACTCAGTCATATAATATTCAGTTTAGTACTATTATTTAAACCACTAAACCCTTTAATTTAGTAATGTAAATTTCTTTCCATCAAACCAAGAAACCACAGATTTATTTACGGCACATTGATATGTTGTACACGATTTATTTAATTGTTCTGAAACTAATGTAGCACATCTTAGATAATCTGTATTCATCGTATCATCAAATATAATTGGAATATCACTTTTAAAAAGAGAAATATTATCTATAATACCAACTCGATCTCCTCCAGCATCTACAAGTAATAAATCATAGGTCATATCTTTAAGAACATATGTTAAAGTATCAATATCTAACCAGACAGTTTCACCAAAATATGTACTTGTCATAGGTTTTAAAGGAATGTAATGATAAAAACTCTTATACTTATTCATCCAGTCAATACTACTTTCAAGTGAAATCATAGTGTAAAATTGCGATAAGAGTCTTGTTGAATGACCACTTCCAATCTCTAAAATAACTTTACCAAAAGGTAAAATTTCAATTATCTTATCAAAACATTCCTTTGTTATAGACCAATCATCTAACGGCCAATCCTCACTTATTTTTAGATATTCAATATAATCTTTATGACTAGTATTCATATAGTATACTCTTTTGATGTATATTACTCAAAAAGCTGAATACGCACCAGGCTCTGAACTATCATTTGCAAAAATGCCATTCATAAACTCGCCACCATTTGACGCAACTTCAGGAGCAAATGCTTGCATTGAATGAGCAGCCTGGCTTGAACTTGCTGAAGCAATGCCTGCCGCCTCAGCAATCTCACGTGTAGAATTGGACGGAGCGGGCTGGAACATACGCTCGGGGTGACGGAGGCGCTCCGGGATTGCGGCACTTTCTTGGTTTGGTGCATAGACATCGTGAGCCACCTCAGGACTCATCAATCGTATTTCATCTGAAGGGGCGGCTTGAGAAGGTACACTAGGTCCACCTGAAACTATTGTACGTGCAGGGTACTGGCGAGGCGGCTGGTCAATGATCGGTGCAGCAGCTGACGTGTCTAGATTAGTAAATCCATCTCTTGGCAAGAAAAACAAGATAATACTGAGAACTAGCAACAAGACAAAGAGCAGCCCAACACGGAATGACATCTGAGGCACCAGCAGGAAAAAAATACGCTTAATTTAACTTTCGGTTCTGATTCAGTTTCTGTTTTCTGCCTGTCGGAGATATCTTTTTAACCGCTGCAGATTCCTGAATAATTGTCCAACCAGGAATTTCGTAGTTTGTAAAAATTCCATTCAACAGAGGAATTTTTTCAGTCCACGCATATCTAGCGGGTGTATCCCAGAGTTCTAAAGGCTCTAGCACTTCTTTTACTTGACCATTCTCTAAGACTTCTAAATCAACAATTCGCCAATGAAATTCAGTACCATCAGGCCATCGTTCCACTTTCTTATCACCTGAATCCCAGATATCTAGATATACACCTTTAGAAATCTGTATATTTTCTAAAGGAGTCCACGTACGTGTGACCACCATCTACTAAATTTGAGTCACTGCGATTTAAGCATTAGACACCATAGACAAGTAGAATGCCATCGACATTTCCCATTCTTGAATTAAAACAAGATGGTGATGTTGCGTTTACTCGGGTGAAGGCCGTAGGTGCTAAGCCGGTTCTTAAGGATATGCAAATGTATCTGAAGAAAAAGACACCTCCTACTCTTCTTACATCCTATGCTTATGCGCAGAAGCGCCTGAGTTTCTTTGGATATACAAAAGGAAAGGATGATGAAATCTCACAGCATCAGTTACCACCGCCCTTTGAGTCAGGTGATGTTGAGATTTATGGAAGTATTCTTCTTGTAGCACATGCTCTAAAGCAGCCATGGGACAGTGCAATTGAAACATTTACACCTTCCGATTATGAGGCCTTCTTTGAAAAGGCGTGTTCTGGTGAATTGGAGCCTGAAGAGGAAGATGTAAATGATGCTGATACAGTGGATGAAGAGGTTGAGCCTGAGGTTGATATTGTAGAAGAGGAAGAAGAAGAAGAAGAGGAAGAAGAGGTTGATGCGGATGAGACTGTCGTACAGCCTATTGAGGAGGAAACTCTTGAAGATATTCTACCGGTTGTGGCCCGTGCATCACGAAAGGCTGTAAAGGTGGATCAGCAGCAAATTCAGTTTCAATATGTCTCATCATTAAAGACTGAAACTGAGACCGATCGTGAACGTGTAAGTTCAGTAAAAAGCCGTGCTATGATATTTGATATTCTACTAAAGCTTTGCTCAGATATCTGTAATGAGGAGGAGTGTCTCGAACTTGAAATGGGTATTTACAATGGATCACTTGAGGAAGCTAAGAAGCGACTTGTTCCCCAGACGTGGGATCACGAATCATTTCGTTGGATTTATACTATGATTTCCAAGCGTGTTATTAGCAATTTCCAGCCAAATTCGTATGTTCGTAATTCGCATTTGATTGAGCGTTGGAAGGAGGGTGAATTTACACTTCAGGAGATTGGGCACTGGTCATCGTATGAACTTCATCCTAACTTTTGGAAGGGTTTGAAGGATCAGCAGTTCCGGCGTGAACAGAGAATTCTGGAAGGAAATACATCAATGGCTACGGATCGCTTCCGTTGCTCGCGCTGCCAGAAGAAGATGACAACGTATTATGAAATGCAGACGCGATCGGCGGATGAGCCGATGACGATCTTTATCAATTGTATGAACTGTGGAAAGCAATGGAAGCAATAAGCTCACCGAGCTTATTGCCACCAGGTTCCCTGGAAACAGTAAACCCGAAGGGTTTACCATTACATATCGCCTTCAGCAATCGAAGCAATGGAAGTCAGCCGCGTCAAATATATCTAAAGAACTTCATGTATCATCTACTAGAAAATGTCTGAAGCGATCCCCGATCTCAAGACGTACGATGGATTTGAAAACTCTCACTACGTATTCAAGGATTCTTACACTTTTTTTGGTAAGAATATTCTAAAGGCAGTCGGTATCTTTGTAGGACTGCCTAATTGGAAGAATGATCTTCCTATTCTCGAGAGTTACTCAATGCCATTTGTTGTTTGTAATCCTAATAATGAAGGAACTGAATTCTGCGATGCACTAAAGACCAAGGGTGTCAAGCTTCTCCAATGGCTTGCCTATATGAAGGAAGAAAAGGTGTCTAATTTTTATATTAATCCTAAATGGGTTTTACCGATTTGCCAAATGCCCGATACAAAGACAGGAACTGTTTTGAATAGCAAGGGCGAGTCCGTACCAATGATCTCTTGGTCAGATGTAATTGCTCAGGCAAATACGTTAAAGGGGCCTATGAAGTCAGATGATCCATATTTTGCTGTCTGCCGCATTGATATTGAGAATGAAATAGACGTAGTGGCCAGCCTCTTAGTATCTACTCACCGTCCTTCAATTCTATATATTCGCTGGTCTGTATCACCTGATGAAAGCCAGATGCACTGTGAGGCAGCTGGACACGTACAAACGTGCGGATACCGTCTTCTCTCAGTGAATTTTGGATTCTATATGTATCAGTACACCGGCCAAGATATGTATTCTTGCTGTTCTTGGACAGAACCGTCAATGGCGCATCCATTTATTCAATTAATGACAGAGCAGGCTGCAGCGCTACTAAACCCTCGGCCGCCTCAAACAGATGAGTCACCTCAGACAGAACAGTCGCCTGAAGTCCCTGCAGTTGAAGAAAACGTTTCTATTACTAAGTAGAGGGTCCACCCTGAATGAACCAAAGCCGAAGGTTATTATGTAGTTTACCGATTACTCGATCAAGTCTTCTTGAACGCACAATCGCAAAAAAGGCAAATCCTTACGTCAAAAGATATAATCATACATTTTCATACCTTCCTAAATCTATCTCTGTTAATCAGAGGGACTCTTCCCATGAAGAAATCAAAACAATATACCCGACAGGCTTTGGCCAAACATATAGATACACTTCCTACGAGCCCGTCCGTACCTCCAGTATCTGCCACCAGGCGACCAGGCGACGGGTTCTACAAATACGTGAATCACCAGTGGTTAGAGAAAACCTCATTAGCACCTTGGCGTAGTGAATACAGTGTAAGTGATGAGGTTGAAGATACTACAGATAAAAATCTACTTGAAATTATTAATTCAATCTCAAATACGGAGCTATCTACAGAAACTCCAACCAGACCAAGCGATACGATTCAAATAATTAAATATCTCTGGAATCATCGGACTGTAGAAAATGAAGAAGCCTATTTACACATACATTTACGCGAGATTTTGGCTGCGATTACACGCAAACAACAAGCGCGGTATTTAGGGCAAATGTGTCGGTATCACCTACCTTCGCTCTTTATGATTCTTAATGAAGAAGAAATAAAACCACCTTACTATATCAGACCTTCAATTGCTCTAGGAAGACTAACATTGCCTCTTGAATATTATCTAGATTCATCGCTTCATACATCAACTGTGTGGGAAGCCTATACGCAATTTATTCGTATCTGTGCAACTGAACTTGGCTCCCCTGTTCTATTAAATGTAGTTAATGCTGAACTAGAAATTGCAAAGCTTTTGAATACATCGTATACTACATTTTTAAAAAGAGTAAAAGGAAGCCAGTTATCAAGTGTTGAGCCGCAGTTTGAATGGACATCTTTTATGGAAGGATGGTCAGTAGATCCCACGTGGACTACACGCTTTTGGCTTATTAATTCATTAGAGCGTACAAAAAGAGCTTTACATTGGTATGCTACAGCAAACCCTGAATATATTACAGCATTACTTTCATTTAGCGTAATTACAGCTATGGCGCCCTATTTACAAAAAAAGATTCTAGATGCGTATATTAATCTTTTTTATACAGCATTGAAAGGTGTTAAACATATTCCTTCAGAATCACAACAGCTTCTTGCAGTTATTAAAAGTAATGTACCTGATTGTCTTTGTGCTCTTTATTCTAAAGATCAAGCACTCAAACACTCATTATCTGATGTAAAAAATCTTGTGAGTGAGATTCGTGAGTCGGCAATTCATATTGTTACGCATACAAGTCTTTTTAAAGCAAAGACAGCATCTGCTGTCAAGGAAAAAATTAGACGTATGCGCTTTGAATTAGGATCTGGAAAATTAAATAAGTTTCCAAAAGTAGACTTTCCAAAAGATAGTTTTGTCCACGCTATTTTTAAGATTCAAGAAGCGCGATCTGAAGATTTATATATCGATATTGGAAAACCATCTTACAGTGATCAAAGAGAAATGTATGCGTGTTATGAGGCAAATGCCTCTTATTTTAGTGAATCCAATCATATTGTAATTCCTTGGGGGATTTTACAATGGCCATTTTATTCTAAAGATGCTCCTCTTGGGTGGAATTATGGCGGTATAGGTGCTACAATAGGCCACGAGATGACACACGCATTTGATCTTGAAGGAAGCCATTATAATCCAAAAGCAGTGTATAAGGAATGGTGGACTCGTAAGAATCGTACTAATTTTAAGAAAAAAACACGGAAAGTTTCTAAGGTATTCTCAAAAATATCGCATTATGGTCTACACTTGAATGGTGAACGAACACTAAGTGAAAACTGGGCAGATCTTGGTGGCTTAACTATTTCGTTGAATGCTCTAAAACAACATCTACTACAGATTAAAGCAACAGAAGAAGAAACAATAGAAGCACTGCGAATCTTTTTTATTGCGTACGCTGTCTCCTGGAGAACTGTTACACGAAAGCAGCAGATGATTTATTCTATTCAGATGAGTGTTCACGCTCCATCTGAAGATCGTGTGGATGCGATTGTAAGTCAATTTCAGGATTTTATAGATGTATTTGATATTCAGAAATCAGATCCATTATATAGATCTCAAGGTGAACGTCTGGAGTTTTTCTAGATCGCTAAAGCGATCTATTTAAACTTGTTTAAAGTTTTTCTAGATCGCTAAAGCGATCTATTTAAACTTGTTTAAAGTTTTCTAGTAAAGTAGAGAAGAGATGAGCGATACCCCATTACAAGCAGTAGCTGATTCACGAACAAGTGAAGTTCGCAAATCAGATAGACTATACCCCTCACAAATGACATTACCCTTTGCATTTTGCCAACCGCAGTTTGGTTATGCAAATAAAAAAATCAATCAAAGATTACCTGGTCAATCTTATTTAGATGTGGGTGAATTTCCTACAGGGTTTCCTACTAATATTCAAGAGTATTTATGGATATCACAAGGCAATCCTGGTACTGATAACTGGAATTGCTTAGGTCGTTTAACATCTGGAATCTTTTTTTATTATACTGCAATCTGTAATGATACGCCTCGTACATTTATAGATGGTGGATCAATGACTCTATATGTTAGCACTGATTATTCAAAAATTATTCATTATGCAATGAATTTTGAAGAGTATACCCAGTATATTAATGAAACAGTTCCATATACTATAAATCAGACAGTAGAATCTAATCGTATACCAGTTATTCCAGGTTTGAATTCTGCTCAACCGGTTTCTACAATTTCAAATTCATTAGAGCAGGAGTAGGTCAGATAGTCTCCACTTTTCAAATGTACCATCTGGCATAGGACGCTTTATCAGAATAGGTAGACGACGAGCCTCAAGTTCCAGACGAGCAATATCACGAAGTTCTG